>Ga0209517_10000060_pt1 | contig 175537 bp, 112 predicted proteins | sample PeaSoiMetSII2010_FD_187695 | JGI IMG/M metagenome (GOLD analysis project Ga0209517, IMG submission 187695) | Peat soil microbial communities from Weissenstadt, Germany - SII-2010 (SPAdes) (version 2) | ecosystem: Environmental > Terrestrial > Soil > Wetlands > Peat | place: Germany... | reverse complement strand
CTATGCTCGCCTGCTGGCCAGTCCCAGTATTAGCCCCACGATCAAGGCGCGTTTGAGAGCTGAACACGCCCAACTCAACCCCTTCGCCTTGAAGAAAAGCATTGAACTGAAACTGCGCCTGTTCTTCTCTGCCAAAAGTAACCTCCAACCTGAGGCAACGTTGTCATGTCTGACGCCCGCCCCGGGTAACATTTATCCGTGAGTCAACACGGCAGGCGCTCAAGAGGCCAAACCGATTATCGTGGGCCTTTCCCCCGAGCAGCTAGCCCGGTTCAGTCTATCACTATAGGCGGCGAAGGAGCTCTACTTTGGGCTAATCCAAATTCTGTAAAGAGACAACTTTTTATGGACGATCTGTCAGTGTGGCCGGGTATGACTGTTCTTGGCCCAATACCAGAAAGTTTGAAGTGGTGATGCTTTGAAACGAGATATGCCAAGGTGAACCCTTTGGCCGGAGAATTTGTTAACATTATTCCCAATACTCAGGAACTGGAATTATTGTTTCAAAGGCGACCTGCCGCAGTTTGTCCAACCCCTTAACGCTAGAAAAGTGGCCACCGTATTCAGTCCGTTTGTAATACACGGAACATGGGCTCATTGGTTGAACGTTTGAAGTGCAAATGCCACGAATTGTAATGCGAAATTTATTACTTCCCGTTCCTCGCGTTACATTGCACGGATATAACTGAACAACGCCAGTTGTCGTTTGAACCTCAATGGGTATGTAGCGGTTTAAATCTTTGGTTGACGGAATATCTTTTGGCTTGAGTTCACTCATAACTTTATGGCGTCACTAACGATGCCCAATATCTCATCGCTGGCAAAGCATTTCCATTTGGCGTTATTTGTCATTGTCGCCAAACATCTATGGCCTTTGCATTGAATCCAGCGCGTCCCTGCCGGTGGTGGGACAGCAAGGGATAAGCACATTTTCACCAACCGAAAATGTACGTGGCATTTCATTATAGTATAGTTATAGACAGGCCAGAAATGCAGCCAACCATAAATTGCCAGTCTTTGCGCGGTTTTTGTTGAAAATGAAGCAATAAAACGTTTTGAAACTGTACCACTACAGCAGTGGGCTTGAAACTGACAACTGAAATGTGGACAATTAAAAGTTTGATTGCTGAAGCAGCAAAATCTTAACATTATCCTATGCCCGATATAAAAGTTTACGTTCCCGGTAAGGATAAATTCATTGCGGCGATGGTCAAAGCATTGGCATTTCAGTTCGCCGGACAATCATGTGTTGAGGGTGCAACGGGCAGTTTTCTGGATGGACACGGCTACATTGTTATTCACTTCAGGTTAGACTCTCATGTTCCGAAGTTCAAAAGGGTGCTTTCAAAATACCTCCCCCAAGGTGCTTTAATTAACGATTAGCAACAATTTACGACACAACAAACATAGTAAATCATTGTATATTCCACGCGGTTACCGCCTTAATACCTGCCTCACGTTGCTCGGGGGTCATCTCAAGTGTCTTAACCATATAGCTCATATGGAACATATCGGTCTTGCCAAAGAGGAAGCAATCAATCTCGTCTTGATCACCAAAACGTTCACAGCCGCCCGACTTTGCCTCCAACAAAAGCTCTGTGCTATCCGCACGAATGGGCGTGACACTTCCAGAGGGGCAGGCACGTTTTTGCTGCGCCTTAAAGAAATCAAGATATGCCTGTGGTGACATCGCAGGTCGTGGCAGATCGTGATACTCGAACGACTCTGACCAAGGATGTGGATATTCCTCCCGAGGTTTCAGAAATAAGGCCACAACCTGCGCAGAGGCATCGCTTGACATAGTGCCGCTCTGATTTGGACGTGGAGTCATTCCCACAGGTTTTACCCAAGCGAGCGCCTGCAATTTGTTGTCCGAAGTTCTCTGCATCCCCAGATAAACCCATGTCTCAGGGTGTGGCAGTCCGCTGGCTATCGGTTGGCCGCTTTTCAGATCGCACGCCATATTGATATGGTCTTGCGTCGCGCAGCCAGCTAAGACGCACAACGTTAATCCAGCAAAAGCGAGCAAAGCAATTCGCTTCATAAATTCCTCATCATAGATATTTCATAAATGCCCGAGATGGGCGGGAGCAGCGTGCTCGTCAGCGCCATGTGGTTTGCAGCTGCCTCCGCTTCGACGCAACAATGCGACCCCGCCGGTCAGGCAGCCGCAACCCAGTGCGCCGTAACCCGCCCACCACGGCCATGGAAATCCAAGGTAAGACTCCATAAGCCCGAGGATGCAAAACAAAGCGGCGGCAATCAATGCCAATGCTCCCATTGGTTTGCTGCTGTCTCCCCTCCGGCGCAATAATGCGACCCCACCGGCCAAGCAGCCACTGCCAAACGCTCCGCCACCCACCACCTGCCACGGAAACCGGAATGTGAATAATGACTCCATAAGCCCGAAGACGCAAAATATGACAACAGCAAACAGCGCCAATGTTCCCAAGGTTTGCGCAAGTGTCCGTTGCAATAACAGGCGCATCGCGATGGCAAGTGTCCCGATTCCGCAAACTCCGTATAGACAATGCCAGAGGCTGATCGGACCAACCTCGAATGACGCCAAAAAACCAAATACGCACAACCCGGTGACACAAAGCAACACGGTCGCCGAAACGACGCGGGATAAACTATTCATGATAGACATCATAGTGGGTGAATCCTTTCCTCCTGGCTAACTCTCGGCCATAGAATCCAATCCTTGCCGCCCATCGCCATTGGAACGCAATAAAACAGAAGTCCGACGTTGCTTGAAGACTGTGTCCCGAGTAGATCGTGGGTCGATGAGACATATAACCTGGCACTGTGATGCTCTACTCCGGTACCGAGGTTTCCTGATGAGCCATGATTGCCTGAAAAGGGTCCGTATAAGGCCAGGGCTCCGCTCGATAAATCAAAGTCTGAACCGCGATGCAAGTTGGTTGCAGCGATTTCCGACCCCTGCCCATCCAATAAACGAACATCCAATGCGCTCCCATCTTTGGATGTACGTATCTCCACCTGACTCCCGCGCATCCCGTTCGCAGTCCTTCGACCAGAGATGAAGTCAAACAGGTCGGTGATGGGGATGCCAGACCGGTAGGTCGTAGCGTTGACATTTTGGTTCTTAAAAATTCCGTCAAACTGTGTCGTGTCCGTGGCAGAAACGGGCTTTGGCCAGGACGGAGGCTCGCTTTCATCATTGAAATTGACGCAACCGTTTCCTGCCAGCAACGTCATCACGACTGTTATGAGCAGGACCCGTTTAGCCACAGCTCCACGTTTCTTGCAGGGAGTTACCCTGATCACGGGAATGGATTTCAAAGTTTTCATGTCGCAATCCTGGACCCAGCCGGCTTAAGGCCCAAATTGATAAAAAAATTTGGCGCATCGAATTTTTCGATGCCACATGTTTCGCACGTTGCCGGAAATATACACAGCCTTAATTGCGCGCCGTTCTGAAACGCAAAAAGACTCAGACCTGGGTACTCGTCAAGATGGACTTCCTCGCTTTCCTCCTAACCTCCTCCTAACCGGTGAAAAAAATTGAGGGATATATCAGTCCAAGTGAGTCCATGCAAATAACCCGGAACTGGTTGAATCTATTGGTTTTTGTCCACATGCGTCCATGTGAGGGCAAATGAGGGAAACGGCCTTGATCTTTTTGCGAACGAGACGCTCTACCAACTGAGCTGCGACCCCAGCCTTGCCGTCCGGACAACCATAGCTCTGGCATAAACATTCGCGCTGGCAATTCTTAAGTAAGGAGCGCGGGCAGCTTGCCCTCGTTGGGTTGAGGAATCGCCGGCAAAATGCCGGCACTCCCAGGAACAGCCAGAAGCTCGCGGACGAGCCGTCCGTGCTCCGACTTCGCTCCAATTGCCGGTTGGCAATTTCTGCTGTGCTTGTTACCTTCCGCCCGCATGTCCGACGCGGCTGCGCCAGCCCAAACGCCTTCCAAGGCACAAGTGTTTCTCCGCCGGTTGATCACCACGGTGATTCTCTGGACGGTGATTCTGCTCGGCTTGTTTTACAGCAGCGCCATGATTGCGAACGGGCTTTTTCTGCTCATTATCTTCGTGCTCGCCCTGGCCGGGCTCGCGGAATTTTATGGGCTGGCCGAAAAACGCGGCCTCGCCTGCTTTAAATGGTGCGGCCTGGTCGGTGGCGCGTTGCTCATGGTCGGGACCTTTCTGAACCTGACCGGCCACCTCGGCACGTCCGGCTCGCCCGCCCGCGTCAACGACTTTGAAACCGGTTTTCTCATCCTCTTCGTGCTGGGGCTGTGCCTGCGACAATTGTTTTCGCGCAACGGCGCGTCGGGCATGGTCGCCATCGCGACAACGCTTTTAGGGCTGATGTACGTGCCGTGGCTGCTGAATTTCATTCAGAAAATCAACTTCTTCCCCGGCGTGGAAGGCAGATATTTCCTGCTCTATTTCGTGCTGATTACGAAGTTCAGCGACACGGGCGCCTACGTCGTCGGCTCGCTCATTGGCCGGCACAAGATGATTCCACGCATCAGTCCCGGCAAGACCTGGGAAGGGTTCGGCGGTGCGATTGTGTTTTCGACAGCCGCGAGCCTTGCCTTTGTGCATTTTCGCGGCGACCAGATGGCAGGTATGAACTGGTTTCACGCCGTGGTGCTCGGCGTGGTGCTGAGCGTGACGGCCGTCATCGGCGATTTGATCGAATCTCTGTTCAAGCGCGAAGCGGGCGTGAAGGATTCGGGCAAGTTTTTCCCCGGCATCGGCGGGATTCTGGATTTACTCGACAGCCTTTTGTTCAACGCGCCGATCATGTATCTCTATCTGCGCCACATTCTCACGTACCCGTGAGATTTACGATTTACGATATACGATTTACGCGACTTTGGGCAAAATGACGTGAATTAAGAACCAAACCCCAGCCCTATGACACGCGAAGAGATGAAAAAACGAACGAAGATTTACGCCAACCGCATCGTAAAAGTTTGTTCTGCGTTGCCGGGCAACTGGGTCGCGCAAACACTGGGTAAACAACTCCTTCGCAGCGGAACTTCCGTGGGAGCAAACTACCGGGCCGTCTGCCGCGCCAAATCCAACTCGGATTTCATAAACAAGCTGCGCATTGTCGAAGAAGAATGTGATGAATCATTATTTTGGATGGAATTGCTTGTGGACAATAATTTGGTGAAAGCGCTGCGCCTCCGCGATTTGATGAAAGAAGCTGACGAGATTCTGGCTATCGTCGTCTCATCGGCAAAAACCGCCCGCACGTCGCGGGACGCGTAAATCGTATATCGTAAATGAAGAATGTTGTTCTTTTGGGTAGCACCGGTTCCATCGGCACCAGCACCGTCAAGGTGGCCGAGGATTTGCCGGACCGCATCCGCCTGCTCGGCCTGGCGGCGGGCAACAACGCTGAATTGTTGCTGGAACAGACGCGCCAGCACCGTCCGGAAGTCATTTCGATTGGCGATCCGGCCAAGGCGAAAGAACTCAGCGATGCGCTCGGTGTTTCGACCAGGGTTTATTCCGGCGCAGAAGGGTTGCTGAAACTCGCCACGCTCCCGGGCGCGGACATTGTTTTGATTGCCATCGTCGGCACGGCGGGTTTGCAGCCCGCGCTGGCGGCGATTCGCGCGGGCAAGGACATCGCCATCGCTTCCAAGGAAATCCTGGTCATGGCCGGCGAAATCGTCATGGCCGAGGCGCGCGAACACGGCGTTCGGGTGCTGGCGGTGGACAGCGAACACTCGGCCATTTTTCAATGTCTCGACGGCAAACCGGCCGGTTCCATCCGCAAACTCTGGTTGACCGCGAGTGGCGGGCCGTTCCGCAAGCTGCCCCGGGAGGAGTTTGCGAACATCACCGTCGAGCGTGCGTTGAAACATCCGTCGTGGGTGATGGGCCGGAAAATCACAATTGACTCGGCCACACTCTTCAACAAGGGACTGGAAATGATCGAGGCGCGCTGGTTGTTTGACATCGGCATTGAGCGCGTCGGCGTGCTGGTGCATCCGCAAAGCATCGTGCATTCGATGGTCGAGTTCGTGGACGGCTCGATGTTGGCGCAGCTTTCGACCCCGGACATGTGCCTGCCGATTCAGTACGCGCTGACGTATCCCGACCGCGCGCCGAGCGGACGCGTGCAGACGAATTTTGCCAAACTGGGCAGCCTGACATTTGAAGAACCGGACACGGAGAGATTTCCGGCGTTGAACCTGGCCCGCCGCGCCGGCGAAGCCGGCGGCACCCTGCCGGCGGTGTTGAACGCCGCGAACGAAATTGCCGTCGAAGCCTTCGTGAGCCACAAAATCAAATTCCCGCAAATCGCGGAAACAGTCCAACGCACGATGGATGCGCACAAAGTTGTCCGGCATCCCACTTTGGACCAGATTTTGGAGGCGGATGCCTGGGCGCGACGGGAGGCGGCCAAATAATGTCTTCCTCGCCATCGTCCTCGTCCTCGTCCTCGTAAATCGAGGACGAAAAGGAGAAGGAGAACGAGGACGATTAGATTGCGGGCAGGCTTTTTGCTGTTATAATCATCCTGTCCCGTGATAGGGGCTGTTTTATACATGATTATTTTGACCACGATTTATGTTGTTGCCGCCGTGCTGGTGTTGTTTGGCGCGGCCATTTTTATTCACGAATTCGGCCACTTCTGGGTCGCGCGGAAGCTGGGCATGAAAGTCGAGGAGTTCGCCATCGGTTTCGGCCCAAAGATTTACAGTTGGAAACGCAACGGCGTTGAATACTCGTTGCGTTGGATCCCCGCCGGCGGTTTTGTAAAGTTGCCGCAAATGATCACTTCCGAGACGCTGGAAGGCCAGACGACCGAGAACGTGCCACCCGCGCCGCCCTTGCACAAAATACTCGTGGCCTTCGCCGGACCGTTCATGAACGTGGTGTTCGCTTTCGCCATCGCGATAATCATTTATTTCGTCGGCCTGCCGATGCCCGTGAACCCGCCCGTCATCGGTTACGTCGAACCCGGTTCGGCGGAGGCCAAACTGGGAATTCATGAAGGAGATGTCATCAAGGCCGTGAACGGGAAGAAAATCAATTCCTGGCAGGATGTGCTCATAGACACGGCGGTGGCGCGCACCGCCACGCTGCCGGTCGTCATCGAACACGACGGCAAGGAAGCTTCGTACCAACTTCAGGCGACAACGGACAATGCCATCGGCCTCAAAATGTTGAATCTCGACCCGCGCGATCATCCGGAAGTGATGCAGGTGAAGCCTCACACTCCGGCGGACGAGGCGGGGCTCCAGACAAAGGATGTTATCATTTCGTTTGCCGGCGTGCCGGTCGCCAGCCGCGAACAACTGATTGATTTGATTCACAAACGCGGCGGGCAGCCTACGGAAATGCGCGTTCAACGCGGCGCCGATAAAATCACCTTGAACGTCACGCCCACGGCCGACCCCAAAACCAGGACCGGCCAGATTGGCGTCATGCTCGGCACGGATTCGACGCAGGTTTACATCGTTCAAAAACCGGGACCAGTCCCCTGGGAATACGTGTACGAAAAACTGGACCAGACTTTCATGGTCATCAGCGCGCTCGTCCATTCCCATCAAACCGGCGTGGGGCCCAGCGATCTGGCCGGGCCCATTGGCATTCTGACCATGCTCGCCGTCTGGGTGAAAACCGACTACCGGCTCGCCCTCGATTTCCTGGTCCTGTTGAATGTGAACCTTGCCATCATCAACCTCCTGCCCATTCCCATTCTGGACGGCGGCCACATCTTGATGGCCGTGGTGGAAAAAATCCGCCGCCGGCCCTTGAGCTTGAAATTTGTCGAATACACCACAACCGGCGTCTTTGTGTTGCTGATTTCATTTTATCTTTACGTCACATTTTTCGACATCAAACGGCTGTCCTTCTTCCGCGCCATGTTCAATACCAGCGCACAAATTGAGCAAACGACTTCGCCCGCCGCGTCCCCGCCGGCCCCAGCCAAATAATCCATGCGCTACTGCGAATCACCGTTTTTTTATCAGCGACATAAAACGCGCGAGGTCGTCATCGGCGACCCGGATAACGGTGGTGTCATCATCGGCGGCCATTATCCGGTCGTTATGCAGTCCATGCTCACCTGCGACACGATGGATACGGCCGAATGCGTGCGGCAGACGCTCGAACTCGTCGCCGTTGGCTGCCAGCTCGTCCGCATTACCGCGCCGACCGTGAAAGACGCGGCCAATTTGCAGAATATCGCCGTCGCCTTGCGCCAACAAAATTGTCTCGTGCCGATTGTCGCCGACATTCATTTCAAACCGGAAGCTGCGATGGAAGCCGTGAAATGGGTCGAAGTCGTGCGCGTCAACCCGGGCAATTACGCCGACAAAAAAAAATTCGCCGTCAAGGAATACACGGACGCCGAATACGCCGCCGAATTGAAGCGCATTGAGGAAGCGTTCACACCCCTCGTGCGGGAGTGCCTCCGGTTGAAACGTGCGCTGCGCATCGGCACCAACCACGGCTCGCTCAGCGACCGCATCATGAACCGCTACGGCGACACGCCGCTGGGCATGGTCGAGAGCGCGCTGGAATTCGCCCGCATCTGCCGCCAGCACAATTTCCACAATTTCAAGTTCTCGATGAAGTCGTCCAACCCCAAGGTGATGATTGAATGTTATCGCCTGCTGGTGGCGCGTCTGGAACAGGAAGGTCCGGACTGGAATTATCCGATTCACCTCGGCGTCACCGAGGCGGGCGAAGGCGAGGACGGCCGCATCAAATCGGCCATCGGCATTGGTTCCCTGCTCTGTGACGGCCTGGGCGACACCATCCGCGTTTCGCTCACCGAAGATTCGCCGCGGGAAATCGAGGTCTGTCGCGACTTGCTGGCGCAGATTCCTTCTTTGACCGTAGCAGCGGACGTCGGTCCGCTCAAACTGAACGAAAATCAGAGCCGACTAACGTCGGCTGCTACATTTCCTTTCGATCCGTTTCATTTCGAACGCCGTCAGACGCCAGAAATTGAACTGGCCGACGGCGTGAGTTGTGGTGGCGAACAACTCATTCGCGTGGTCGTCACCAAAGCGACTTGGGACAAGGTGGCGCGGAAAATCCGCCCGAAGGACGACGTGCGACCGGAGGCGGTTTACGAAGATTTGAACGTTGCCGAGATTGATCCCACACAGGATTTTGAGATCAATTGCGAGACGCAATTGGTCACGGTAAAGGACGGCGTCAAATTACCGGCCATTACCGCCTTCCGTTTGCTGGCGGCAAAATTAAAGCGCTTGGGGCGAAATAATCCGATTCTCCTCAAGGATTGCATCAATTTGGGTGACGCGCCCCTCGCCCCATCCAACGGGGAGAGGGTGGCGAAGCCGGGAGAGGGGTGGCCATTAGAACCCAAAATCGCCCTGCTCCGCGCGTCGGTTGTCATCGGCTCGCTGCTGGCGGACGGCATGGGCGACGCAATTTTGATTCGCGGTGAGGCCGGCGGCGGACAATCACTGCGGCTGGCTTACAACATTTTACAAGCGGCGGGTTGCCGAAGTTTCAAAACCGATTACGTCGCGTGTCCGTCTTGCGGGCGGACGCTGTTCAATCTCCAGACCGTCACTGCGCGCATCAGGGTGCGGACGGAGCATCTCAAGGGCGTGAAGATTGCCATCATGGGTTGCATCGTGAATGGTCCCGGCGAAATGGCGGACGCGGACTTCGGTTACGTCGGCGGCGCGCCCGGCAAGATCAACCTCTACGTCGGCAAACAGGCCATCAAGTTCAACATCCCCGAAGCCGAAGCCGTGGACCGCCTCGTGGACCTCATCAAGGAACACGGCAAATGGGTGGAACCGGAAATGAAGGAAGCCATCGCACATTGATGAACTTGTCTGTGGCGGCACAGGTTTGAATCCCAACGGGATTCCATCTTTCAGGCCAAGGTTGACGCGTAGCGCGGCTGCCTGAGGTGAACAATCAAAACCATTCACAACCCCAACTGGGTTGAATCCAGGTTTTCGATGCAACCCCTGCAGAAATCACCGCAAAATCATTCCGTTGAGACACGGAGCGCCGGTTTGCGAGATTTCTTCAAGGGTTGTGTCGATTTTTATTCATCCACCCGGTGTAATGCGATTTCATCGGCCAACACCGGGCTGAATAGATTCAATCCCTGCAGGATTAAATGTCAGCAAGGTAACGGATTAAAGGCTCATTTCCGGCACGAAACCGGCTGTTAGAGCCGGAGTTTTATGAGACGAACTCTCGCGCTTTTGACGGCCGCAGTCATCTCGCTGATGGCGGCGAAACCGGTTGCCGCCGCACCCGCCGGTGTCGGCGACCGGTTGTCCCTATCCATCACCAACAAATATGGAGATATTCTGGCGAATCCGACCGTTGCTCAAATTCTCCGTGACGGACTGATTTTACAAACCGGCACCATGGCCATGAAGGTCAAATACGACGACCTGCCTCCGGATATCAGCCAAAAGTATGAAGCTTTGGCCGCCGGTGTGATTAAAAAGGAGGTAAAACAAGGGGTGGCCAACGCCTACTACCTTGCTTACACCGGAGAGTTGCAGGCCGAGCAGGCGGATCACCTGGCGGCCCAGGAAACGCAAGCAGCTCAGGAAGTTCAAGCACGAACCCCAACCCAATCTGCGCCCACCAATGAATACGTGATCATCCCCATCCCCAATCAAAGCTGGAAGGTCACCTTCATCAACCTGGGCTTCAGCAATTGGGACAAGCAGACAGACAATAACAATCAATTCGTCGTGCATGGTTTGCCGGGACCCAATGGTTTCAATCTCGTCCTTTTGGTAAATGCTCCGGCCAACGGCTTGCCCGGCAACGATCCGGTCTATAAATACTTTTGGTCAAACATGGCGCACGATTCGTTGATCGACGCGCAGTCGGTGAAATTTGAAAGAAAGGACAAATTCATCAAGGTCTCCTACAGCGCGCAGGGCCAGCCCAATGTGAACTATTTTTTTGCCTATCAAGGCAGTTGGGTGGATTTGCATCTGGCGAAACCGTCGTTTGAGCCGGGGGACGACAAGCTGTTTGCCGGTTTTGACAACAGTCTTTCCTACGGCCCATAATCCAGCGGTTTCAAGGCACCCGCTGCTTTGGGGCACTGTCTAACATTGGCGCCAACGACCTGTTGTTCAAACCGGGCGCGGATCATCCTCAATCCACAGCGGGTGTGACAGCCGGATTGCGCTGCGAGTTGGGACAACTCACGCTCCGGCCGTAGGGCCAAACGCGCCCGGCTGCTTTCACCTCCCAATAACGCTTGCCCAAAGGCGTGCGCTTGCATACAGTAAGCGACCACTTTCGGAATATGCACATGAATCATCTGAATGAAATTCTGGCACAGGCCGCGCCGCCCGCCGGCCAGACGCCGCCCGCCGGTCCTCAATCGCTCTTCGGCAGCCCGATCGTTTTCATCGTCCTGATGGTCGTCATGATGTATTTTATCCTGTTCCGGCCGCAGCAGCAGCAGCGCAAACGGCAGGAGAAAATGCTGCAAGCCCTCAAGTCGGGCGACAAGGTGGTCACGTCCAGCGGTATCATCGGCCTGGTCATCACGGTCAAGGACAAGACCGTCACCCTGCGCTCGGCGGATACCAAAATGGAAGTCACCAAGGCGTCGGTGGCGGAAATCCTCGAATCCAGCAGCTCGTCCGACTCCCAGGTCCGTCCATGAAAAACAACGATTTCTGGAAATTCATCCTGGTGGCCTTCATCGTCGGCTGGGCGCTCTACGAAACCTACCCCCCGACCAGCCGGGATTTGGTGAAGGAATTCGAAACGCGCGCCCAGCACAAGGATGCGACGTTTGCCGGCATTCTGGCGCGACTGGAACCGTTGCAAAAAGCCCGGCCCGATCGCGAATTTGCCAATCTGCAGGAAGCGATCGGCACCAATGACATCAAACCTTATTTCCAATTTATCGACGCCAAGGCCCAACTGTATCCGAACACCTTCATTCTGAACCGGCTGCAACGCGACGCGTCGGGCAAAATCAAACTCGGCCTGGATCTGCAGGGCGGCACGTCGTTTCTCGTCGAAATGGACATCAGCAAGCTGGAAACCACGGAAACCAGGACGAACTCTGCGGGACAGGTTGAAATCGTCACCAACGTTCCCGATGTCTCCGGCGCGCTGGCGCAGGCGGTGGAAGTCCTGCGCAAACGCGTGGATGCCTTTGGCGTCGCCGAGCCGGTCATCCAGGCGGCGGGCGGCGATCGCATCTTGATTCAGTTGCCCGGATTGTCCGAGGCCGACAAGGAAAGCGCCAAGGCGCAGATCCAAAAGGCAGCCTACCTCGAATTCCGGATGGTGAAGGAGGACAGCCAGCAAATCATTGACAATCACCTGCCGATTCCGCCCGGCTATGAATTGCTCAAACATATCGAGCCGCAACCCAACAACCTGCCGCCCAGGATCGAAGAGTTCGTGGTAAAAAAACGGCCGGAGGACAATCTGGCCGGTGACATCGTAAAGAGCGCGATGGTGGTGCGCGGCAACATGGGCGAACCGCAGATTGATTTCACGCTCAACGACAATGGCGCAAAACGATTTGGCGATGTCACCCGCAACAATATTCACCGGCAACTGGCGATTGTGCTGGACGGCCAGTTGTACTCCGCCCCGGAAATTCAAAGTCCGATTGAAACCGGCAACGGCCAGATTACCGGCCGATTTACCCCGGAAGAGGCGCAGGAACTGGCGAATGTCCTCCAGAATCCCATGCGCGCCCCGCTCAAGATAGATTCTTCCTACGACGTGGATCCGACGCTGGGCAAGGACTCCATCCAGAGCGGCATTCGCGCATCCGTTGCGGCCGTCGTTCTCGTTTCCGCCTTCATGCTCTGTTATTACTGGATTGCCGGTCTGACCGCGAACATCGCGCTGATCACCAACATCATCATTTTGTTCGGCGTGATGTGCTCCATCGGCACCACGTGGACCCTGCCGGGCATCGCCGGCATGGTGCTCACCATCGGCATGGCCGTGGATGCCAACGTGCTGATTTATGAACGTTTGCGCGAGGAAATCGCCAAGGGCAAATCCCTGCGCGGCGCGATTGCCGCCGGCTATGCCCGCGCCTTCGGCACCATTTTTGACTCGCACGTCACCACGCTGATTTCGTCCGTCATCCTGATTTTCATGGGCACGGGCGAAATCAAGGGCTTCGGTGTCACGCTGACCATCGGCGTGGCCGCCAGCCTGTTCACCGCGCTCGTCGTGACGCGCCTGATCTTCAACTTCCTGCTTGACCGCAACTGGTTGAAATCGCTGTCGATGCTCCACATCATCCGGAGCACGAAGGTCAATTTTATGAAGGCCGCCCGGCCGTTGTTCATTATCACCTGGGCCTTTGTCGTCCTGTCGCTGGGCTACGGCATCTTTGGCCGCGGCGACAAATTGTTCGGCGTGGACTTTTTGGGCGGCGACAGCACTACCTTGAGCTTCCAGCAAAAAATTGGGGTGGACCAGATCCGCGCGGCGCTGACCAGCATTGGCGAGCAGGACGCACAGATCCAATATCAAAAGGACATCAGCGGTGGTGCCGAAACGCTGCGCGTGACCACTTCCAGCGGTTCGGAACAAAAGGTCGAACAAGAACTCACCAAACAGTTCCCGCAGGCGCAGTTTGTGGTCAAGATGCGCCAGCAGGTCGGCGCGATCGTGGGGGCGCAAATCCGGCAATCGGCCGTCATCGCCTGCCTGCTGTCCATGTTCGGCATCTTGTTGTACGTCGCGTTCCGCTACGAATTCTCCTTCGCCGTCGGGGCCATCGTCGGGGTGCTGCACGACGTGCTGCTGGCCATCGGGTGCTATTGCATTGCCAATGCTGTTTCCGGGCGCCAGTTCAACGCCACCGTCGTCGCCGCTTTGCTGACTATCATCGGCTTCTCGCTCAACGACAAGGTCGTCATCTTCGACCGGATCCGCGAGAATTTGAAACTGGGTGTGCGCGGCACGTTCAGCGAAATCATCAACCAGGCGTTGAATCAGACCCTGAGCCGCACCATCATCACCAGCGGCACGGTGTTGATTGCTACGCTCTGTTTGTTCATCTGGGGTGGCGGTGTCATCAACGATTTCGCCTTCACCTTCCTGGTCGGCATCGTCACCGGCACCTACTCGAGCATTTACATCGCCAGCGCGTTCGTGCTCTGGTGGCACAAAGGCGAGCGCCCCACCATTGGCGCGTCACAGGTGACCATCCAAGGCACGACGACAGCGAAGGCGAATCCGCCTGCTTTATCGCAATCTTAACCTTGCTCTTAATCTTTCCCGTCCGTTGGGATTAGGATTAAGATGACGATTAAGATTAAAACGCATTGATTGGGGCGCCATAATGATGATTGCCTTCATTCAAATCACTCCCTGGCATTGGGCGGGCTTCATTCTCTGCGTTCTGATTTTTCTCGCGCTCGATCTGGGCCTGTTCCATCACCAGGCGCGTGTGGTCAAGTTCAAGGAAGCGCTCGCCTGGACGGCGTTCTGGTTTGCTTTGGCCATGCTGTTCGCCGGGGCGATGGCCTGCTGGCGCGGGCGCGAAGAGGCAGTCCAGTTTACCGCCGGTTATCTTATCGAACTTTCACTCTCGCTCGATAATGTTCTGGTCATCGCGCTCATTTTCGCGTGGTTTCGCGTGCCGCCCGAATTTCAGCATCGGCTGCTCTTCCTGGGCATCCTCGGCGCGCTCGTGATGCGCGGTGTGATGATTGCCGCCGGTGTGGCCCTCATTCACGAGTTTGCCTGGGTGCTTTACCTGTTTGGCGCGTTCCTCGTTTTTGCCGGCATTAAAATGCTTTTTTCGCGCAAGGCCATGGTGCAGCCGGAAAAAAATCTCGCGTTGCGACTCGCGCGCAAGCTGTTTCCCGTCACGCCCGGCTTTGTCGGCGGGAACTTTTTCACCCGTTTGGACGGCCGCTTCGCGTTGACCCCGCTGGCGCTGGTGCTCCTGCTGGTGGAAACGACTGATTTGCTTTTCGCCGTGGATTCTGTTCCGGCGGTGTTTTCGGTGACGCGCAAGGCCTTCATTGTTTTCACCTCAAACGTGTTCGCCATTCTCGGTTTGCGTTCGCTTTACTTTCTGCTGGCTGGCGCGCTCGGTTACTTTCGCTACCTGAAAATCGGGCTTTCGGCTGTACTGGTGTTCATTGGGATTAAAATGCTGGTCGAGCCGCATGGCCCGTCGCCGCAGTGGTTTCAAAGGCAAATTCCCACCGGCGCTTCGCTGCTCATCGTAGCCGCGATCTTGTCACTGGCCATCGCGCTGTCCGTTGCCGCCGCGCGGCGGGAGCAGAAGGCCGCGCGATGAAATGCCGCTGGTCACTCGCGCCGCCGCAACCGTTGCTGGCCGGTCAACTGGCCGCGCAACTCAAAATCGCGCCGCTGCTGGCGCAATGCCTGCTCAACCGCGGCTTCAGCGAACCGCCCGCCATCGAAAAATTCCTGCAGCCTCGTCTCAAAGATCTGGCCGACCCGTTTCTATTGCCGGACATGGCCGTGGCCGTGGAACGATTGCTCCGCGCCCGCGAACAGAAAGAACCGCTGGTTATTTTTGGGGATTACGACGTGGACGGCGTGACGTCCACTGCCCTGCTCCTCGAAGTGTTGCGCGCGCTCGGTTGGAAAGCGGATTTTTATCTGCCTAATCGCATGGATGAAGGCTACGGCCTGAGCGCCGATGGCGTCGAAAACTGTCTCAAAAAGTTTCCCGTCACGCTGCTGCTCGCGGTGGATTGCGGTTCAACCGCCGTGGATACCATTCATTCGCTTCGCGCTCGCGGCGTGGACGTCATCGTTTTGGATCATCATCAGGTTTCAAGTCCCGCGCCGGAAGCCGTTGCGCTCGTGAATCCCCAGTTGCAATGCCGGGAGCCGAGAGTCGCGAGTCGCGAGCAGGAAGCTGGCTGTCACTCGACCCTCGACCCTCGACCCTCGACAGAATTGTGTTCCGTCGGCCTGGCGTTCAAGCTGGCTCACGCGCTGGTCAAACGCGGACGCGAAAAACATCTTCCCGGCGCAGCGGAATTCGATTTGCGGCCGCTGCTTGATCTGGTCGCGCTGGGCACGATTGCCGACCTCGTTCCGCTCACCGGCGAAAATCGCATCCTGGTTTCCGCCGGTTTGCAGCGGCTGAACACAACACAGCGGCCCGGGCTCGTCGCCTTGAAAAGCGCCGCCCAATCGCCGCCGCTCCTCGGCACTTACGACGTCGGATTTCAACTCGCGCCGCGCCTGAACGCCGCCGGCCGGCTCGAAACCGCCGAGGCATCGTTGCAACTGTTGCTGGCCCCGACGCTGGCGGAGGCAATGCCGCTCGCCCAAAACCTCGACGCGCGGAATCGCGAGCGCCAGAAAATCGAACGCAGCATCGTCGAGGAAGTCACCGGGGCCGTACGCGCCAAATTCAATCCGGAAACCGATTTCGTCATCGTCGAGGGCCAGTTGCTCTGGCACATCGGCGTGGTTGGCATCGTGGCCTCGCGGATGTTGCAGGAATTTTACCGGCCCACGATTATCATCGGCGGCGAAGGCGATGAATGGCGCGGGTCGGGCCGCAGTATTGCCGGTTTTGATCTCGCCGCCGCGTTGCGGGAGTGCAGCGACCTGCTGGTGCGCCATGGCGGACACGCAATGGCGGCGGGGTTGAGCATTCAGCCGGATAAAATCGGCGCGCTGCGGGAGCGGCTGAATGCCCTGGCGCAGCGCGCGTTGAAGCCGGAGGATTTGCAACCGCCGATTCGCCTCGATGCGGAAGTGGGGCTGGATGAAATGACGCTGGATATGCTCCATGAGCTGTCGCGTTTGAAACCGACCGGCCAGGGCAATCCCGGGGTGCAATTCTGCGCCCGCAATCTCACGCACGCCCGGCCGCTCCAGCGTATCGGCGCCGACAAACAACACGTCAAGCTGTGGGTGACGGACACGCCTTTGCCGCAGGGCGGCTACGGCGCCGCCGGCGGCACGGTGTTGGAAGCAGTCTGGTGGAACGGCGGCAATGAATCGTTGCCCGTCGGGACATTTGACCTGGCCTTCGCGCCGCAGATCAACCAATTCAACGGCAACCGCACGGTGCAATTAAAAGTGCTCGACTGGCAGTCCGCGAGTTAGATCAAAGCCGGTCTTCGACCACCTTCTTCCGTCCGACGGGCGAAGGAATTTAGATTCAACGACCGTCCTCACCCCGGCCCTCTCCTCCAGGAGAGGGAGAATCGTTCGCCGCCCTTTGAAAATTCGCGCGCCGGATTAGCCCGACATCAATCCGCAAAACGAGAAACGTGCAATCGCTGTTCCTTCTCCTGGGGGAGAAGGTCAGGATGAGGGCGAGCGTAAAACGAAATAAAACCATTACTACTGAACCTCTTTGGAATTTGACTTTTCCGTTCGGCTTCAATAAGCCGATGGAGATTTCCCATGAAATCAGGAATCAATTCCCGGTTTGTCAGCTATTATCCACTTAACAGGAATTCTTTCCCACTAAATAAATAGTCAGGCCACTACACATACACGCATATGAAAATCACCACGTTTAGTTTAATTCTTATCCTGTTCGCTTCGGCTTGTTCACGCGAGACCGGGAGCAACGTCACGGGCACACCACAACCCGAAGCGGCAGCCCAGAAATCGGCGGAACAGTGGCTGGCCCTGGTTGACGCGGGCAACTACGCCGAGAGCTGGAAGACCGCAGCCGCATACTTTCAGACAGCGGTTTCCCAGGATCAATGGGAACATGCGATTGTCGCTGTTCGTAAGCCGCTGGGCGATTTGGTCTCTCGCCAGCTTAAGAGCGCCCAATACACCAGGTCACTTCCCGGCGCACCCGATGGCGAATACGTGGTCTTGCAGTTCAACACTTCGTTTGCGAACAAGAAGGAAGCGGTTGAGACCATCACGCCCATGCTCGACCCGGATGGCCAGTGGAAAGTTTCGGGATATTATATCAAATGATTTAATCCAAGCAGCCTCCTATGAGAGATGAAGCGTCAAGCCCTGTGTAAACGGTTTCATATGCTGGCAGGGACGCTTCGCCGAATCGTCTGAAAAGGGATGCGAAATTTTCCGGTGAGGCGAGCGTACTCGCGAGCCGGTCTCTCCAGACGGCCACCACAAGACCGAAACCTCCGCGTCCTGGCGCCTCGCTTGGATGAGCTGACGAAATGCTCCGCCCGGTTGGCCTTGTTGAACTGGGCGCAGGTAGCGCCATTCCCACGGTGCGCGACCTCTTCAGTTGTCAGGTGACAACCGTTGAAAGTCTTTTGTAACGCACGAAATTGGTGGCCGATTTGGCCGCGGTGCTATCACCGGCTGCATCCACGTAGATGCCCTCGATCCTGGAAGAACCGTCCTCCTCTTGACACAGGGCCCAGCAGTTCAGAGGCAGGGACAATTCCGCTTCGTCATCCATCTTAAACACGGCAAACCAATCATCGGCGGGAATTATTTGTACAATTTTTTCGTTCATGTTTATGTGATCACAGAAATATATGGCGTCCTTGGTGCGATTCCGCGTATCGCAAACACCATAACGTGGCTTCTGTGACTGTCAACTGCGGCGTGCCAATGAGATACCCTCTGACTTCATCCTCTCACCATATAGGAATCGCCCGTCGTCTGGCAGCGATTCAGCCTCTCCCTTTCCCTCAACCCTCAACCACTTGGCCGCGCGGTATTTTTCCGGCTGTCAACCGGCAGTCCTTAACGGCGGTGCCGTTTGGTTCGATGTTGAATGTTGAATGTTCGATGTTCTTATTCCCCAGCTTCCATCTGCCAGCTCTCCATTGACGCCGGCGCCGGGTTATTGAATTACCTCAACATCCCCTTGGCCAAACAACCGGTAGGGTCCGGTGTATTTTAGCTTCTGCTCCTGATCTTCGATTATGACGATTTCCCTTTTAGTGGGCTCGCCAAAGGAAACCTTTTCACTTTCTTCCGGGTTGCTTGACACGGCATAAAATTTCAGGGAATGCTTCCCGGCGTCAAGTTTCACCTCAACATCACTTTGTTTGGAAACGACCAGCGGAGGAAGGGAGTCTATTTTGACGGCATATTTTTCAACTGACAACTGGTAGGTCGGTTGTCTGAATTGAACTGTTAACCTGCCGGCATCCGCCCCGGGTGTTGACAGATCAAAATTAAAATTGGCGATGTGCGGCGGAGTTGCAGTTGACGCAACTTTCTCCCCGATTAACGTGGAGACGCACCCGCATAGGGCCAAAACCATCAGGCAGGTGACTGGTATGATGAATTTCGTTTTCATTTTGATTCCTCCCCGGTTGTGGATTGAAGGCATAATTTCCGATTTGAGTTCCTGCCCGCGAACAGCGTGGGCCTTGTTCGTGATTTTCCTCCTGTTCCGCAGATTAGCAAGTCGTTTTTTCTGTCCGTAATAGATTTGTTTTTCTTCTGGAACGGGGCCTGAATTGCCGGTGGCTACCACGTGCAATACACCACCAACCTCCTATCACCAGTCGCCTGGCAGCGCCGGCTGGCTCCCCTCTGATTCGATGTTCGATGTTGAATGTTGAATGTTCGATGTTCCCCGTTTTTCCAAATCCCGTCACTTGCTTGCCGGGTCGAAGCGCAGCGAAGACCGGTCACCCGTCACCCGTCACCCGTCGGCATCGCGGCATTTTTCTGCCTGTCAACCGGCAGTCCTTAAGAGCCTGTCCGCCTCGACCGGCGTGACTGATTTCGGAGGGCGGAGTTCCACGACGCCCCAATTTCCAACCACGGATGGACACGGATCCCGCAATGCGGGACGGATTGAAACCGCGAAATATGCGAACCACGCGAAAGGTTGTCGTGTCGAGCCTGCCTGCCGGGCCGTGGCAGCACCTGGCGTCAAGGCCGGCTCGTCAGTAGCCTCGCCCCCCACCAAATTTCCCCCTGGACAGACTTTTGGATTGTATTTCATTTTTGCGATGTGTAGAATCTCCGCCATCAGGGGCAGATAACAATCAGCAATCAAGCAGGTCAAACTGAATCCGAGATCCTACATGAACACCCACACTCAAAAGCCATACACCTGCCGCGGCACGGCTTCAATGCGAAGCCGGGTCCTGCCCGCGCTGCTCATCGTTCTGGGCCTCCTCCTGACCGGTCCAGTGACGGCTCAGACCTTCAAGACCCTGCACGCCTTTACATTCAGCGACGGAGCCACTCCTTATTCCGAATTGGTTTTATCGGGCGGCACCCTTTATGGGACGGCGAGCGCCGGCGGCAATTCGGGCAGCTATAATGGCAATGGCACATTGTTCGCCGTCAACACCGATGGCTCAGGCTTTACGAACGAGTATATTTTTACGGCATATCCCCCCGGTTTTTATCCTACCAACACCGACGGAAGTGTGCCGTTTGCCGGATTGATTTTATCCAGCAACACCCTGTATGGAGCGGCCTATGACGGCGGTGTTTTTGGCGCCGGCACGGTGTTTGCCGTCAACACCAATAATGGCTCGAGTTTTACAAACCTATATTCCTTTACTGGCGGAAACGACGGAGGCGGTCCGGATGCCGCGTTGGTTTTATCAAGCAACACCCTGTACGGGACGACAGCCTATGGCGGTGGCGCGAACAATGGGACGGTGTTCGCCATCAACACCGATGGCACCGGATTTACGAACCTGTTCAACTTCACCAATGGCATCAGCGGTTCCGATCCGGCCGGCGTTTTGATTCTGTCGGGCCGGACATTGTACGGGACGACCTCCGGCGGCAATGGCGGCTTTGGCACCGTGTTCGCCATCAACACCGACGGCTCGAGTTTTACGAACCTGCATGTTTTCACGGCCAACTCCGGTTTTCCTTCCTACACCAACAGCGACGGGAGCAATCCGAACGCCGGATTGGTTTTATCCGGCAGGACCTTGTATGGAGCGGCGGCTCAAGGCGGCAGGTTTGGCTCCGGCACGTTGTTTGCCGTCAACACCAATGGCTCGGGCTTCACGAACCTTTATACTTTCACGGCCACCTCCGGTACCCCTCTGACCAACAGCGACGGATCCAATCCGCGGGGCAGTCTGATTGTATCGGGCGGCACCTTGTATGGGACGGCCTATAATGGCGGCCGGTTCGGCTCCGGCACGCTGTTCGCCATCAGCACCAATGGCTCGGGCTTTACGAACCTTTACACGTTCACCGCAAACAGCACTGCTCCTTATACCAACAGCGACGGAGCACATCCGAATGCCGCATTACTGTTATCGGGCAACACCCTGTTTGGAACCGCCTATAATGGCGGCAATCCGGGTACCAATGTGGAATATGGCACGGTGTTCAGTTTTACCTTCGCGTCCATCAGCCCGCCACTGCTCGCCATTAATCCGTCCGGAACCAATGTGATTCTGACCTGGCCGACCAATGCGACCGGTTTCACTTTGGAATCCACCACCAACCTGATGGCACCGGCGGTTTGGATCACCAATGCGACGGCACCGGCCATTGTCAACACGAACAACGCCGTGACCAATGGCATCACCGGCACCCAGAAGTTTTACCGGTTAAGCCAGTAATCAAAACAATCCGGCAGCCCTTAATTCAATGGTAGGGACGCTGCGCCGCGGCGTCCGGACCGCGCAGCCTTGACGAAGCCGGGTTCCCTATCTCCCATCTGCCAACTACCATCTGCCACCACGTCACTTGTCACTTGCCACCCGTCTCCCGACAACGCACACTCGCCTCCACCCTGCCGGCTGTGTTGCGCCTCCATCCGATTTCGCCGCGACAAGCCGATAGCGAGCGCAGACCACATTTTTGGTGGATGTGCGGCCACGGTGTGGCTTGTCGCGAGCACATTTTTTCTATATCTATCGCTCGGTTAGCGGACACAAATGAACATCGCAACAAAGCACGATTGGCTCCGAGGGCTGCGAGCGCGACCCGCCCCAGCGCGCTGGAAGGAGCCTTGCGCGAATGTCGAGTGTTCACTGCACCAATTATCACCTTACATCGGCAAGGTTAAAAGCAGCATCGCCGGTGAGTTGGTTGAGCAATATTCCAGGAAAGGCGATTTGGTCGTGGATCCCTTTGCCGGGGCCGGAACGATTCCATTAGAGGCGGCGATCCGAGGGCGTCGCGCATTTGGTGCTGACATCAGTCCCTATGCAAGAATTCTTTCTCACGCCAAACTTTCTCCACCGCCGTCACTGAATGCTGCCCTCCAGGCAGCCGAACGAGCGTTAGCCGATGCCCGGGAATCGCCACAGCCAGACCTCCGTTCTGTGCCTCAATGGGTGAGGCGATTTTTTCATCAAGATACGCTCCGAGAAGTCATTCAATTTGCTGACGTTGGCCGCCGTCCAGGCAACGAATTCTTGATGGCGAATTTTTTGGGTATTCTTCACCACCAACGCCCTGGATTTCTTTCGTATCCGAGCAGCCATCTCGTGCCCTACCTGCGTGACAAGAAGTATCCACGCGAGGAATTTCCAGAGATGTATTCCTACCGGGAACTGAGATCCCGATTGATTGCCAAGATTCAGCGCACCTACAAACGTTTCACTCGACCTCGTGCATCTGGTGTCAATTTCCAGCAAACCGCGGTTCAGCACCTCAGGCTTCCCGCCCGCTTCGATGCGTTGATTACGAGTCCGCCGTACATGAATGCACTGGACTACGGGCGGGACAACCGACTCAGGCTTTGGTTCATCGATCCAAGTTTGGCGGAACCAGTGGATAACGATGTTACCCAACGGCGCAAGGCATTCGTGGAAGCGATCACGAGTTTGGCGAGGAAAATCGAATCTGGACTGCGATTTAAAGGCTACTGCGTTTTCGTTGTGGGTGAAGAATTTAAGCGCAGCTTCGACGCTCATCCTTCCGAGGTGGTTGTTTCCATCTTGGACGAGCACGCGCCTTCGATCCAACTGCGCGAGATTGTCACCGATGATATTCCTGATGTGCGTCGGACTCGGCGCGAATGTCGAGGGGTGAAGACGGAACATTTTCTCATCTTCCAGCGAAACTGATATGCGTGCGAATTTGCCAGACAAGAGCTTTTTCGTTGGAAAGCCGGTTCCGGGTCGTGCTGATGTGACGGTCATCGAGTGGGTTGCCAGCGGCAACGATGGCCATTTGTTCCGGGCGCATTCCAATGAGTTAGGTCGAGATGTAGCCTGCAAGATTATTCCGCGAAATAATCTGCAGCATGGTTCGGACGGCAGGGAAATATGGCGCGCGGAAATCCTCAAGGCAAACGCGCTCCGAAATCCAATCGTAGTCAAGGTCGAGCACATCTGTGACTGGCCCAATGTCCCAATGCCGGGAGACGCAGAAAAATTTGAAGCGGTTGATTGCATCGCACTGATTTCCGAATTTGTCGATGGACAATGCTTAAAATGTTTCGCTGCTGATTATCCCGATGAGATTACAGTGTCGTTCATAGTTCAGTGGCTGGCGACAATGTTAAATCTGCTTTTTGAGATGAAGCAGCGAAGCGTAAATCACGGTGATATGCACGCCGGAAACATCCTCGTTGAGGATCAGTCTTCTTACAACGTGATGGGGCCACGGTTTGTCTTTCGCGTGACTGACTTCGGCGTCGGCGATACTACCAGCGAGCCACGGTTCAAGGATGATTACCTCCAGCTTGCGGATACACTCGCGCAGCTTCTGCGCGCGGTGAATTACCAGGCGTGCAGTCCAAAAGATAAATTTGTTTTCAATGTCCTTCGCCACCATTTTCTTGCTCGCCACTTGGTCGAAACTGACCCGACTTTGGACCCCTTGGCGAAGCAGCCACGTGACCTGATCTCCCGGCTCCAGGTGTTGGACGCCGAATTTGAACAGACGGCGGCCCAAGAGTCTGCGCGTCTCTTGACACCGTTCGATTTCCTGAGCTGTGAGCAAATTGGCGAAGCCGCTATTTTACTGCGTGCTCTTTACTCGGATCGATTCCTCGGCCTGTCTGAAATCGAGAGCCAAAACAACGTCGTTGTGACGGGTCCACGTGGCTGTGGCAAAAGCACTGTTTTTCGCAGTCTAAGCCTCGACCAAAAGATGCGCGTGGGCGAAGCTGTCCCCAACCAACTGCGCTACTTGGGTGTTTACTATCGGTGCGATGACCTCTACTTTGCCTTTCCACGCTACATTGTCCCGAATCGCGATGAGGCGTTGGATATTCCGATCCACTTCGTCACGGCAACGCTTCTTGCAAGGTTGTTGGATTCCCTGGAAGGCTGGGCCAGGCATTATTTTGCCGACGAGTTCAGCCAGGCTGAATCCAAGGCCGTTGATGCTCTTTGGACAGTGCTCGGCCTCGCGCCACCGCGCGCGCCTGGTTCTGCGACCTTTAAAGCAGTGGTGTCGGCGCTGAACAAAGAACGGCTAAAGGCGTCGGAGCGTCATCGCTTCGCGAATGACCCGAAGCGCTCGGTTGGGCGTTGTTTTGGCCCCGAAGTATTGCAGAAGGCATGTGGAATCTTGGTCAACAACTTTTCATTTTGTCGGGAACGGCCTATTTATTTTTTCATCGACGATTATTCATCACCCAAGGTCTCGAAACCTTTGCAGGCCAGTTTGAATCGGCTGTTGATGCAGCGCACATCGGTTTGCTTCTTTAAGCTCTCCACCGAGAGTCCAGTATCGTTTGAAAAACACGACATCGATGGAAAAATTTACGTCGAAAGCCGGGAATTCATTCTTCACAACTTGGGTTTGGTCTATCTCCACGCCGAATTGGAACCCAAACTCACGTTCATTGATGACGTGTTCCGCCGCCGGCTGAATACGAGCGCGACCAGTTTTTCTGCACGAGAATTGCAAGACTTAGTAGGCAATAACGCGAAGCAAAACAACAACGAGTTGGCGCGAGGCATTCGGGACGGTGACAAGCCTTTGCTTTGGGGAAAGGAAACGCTCTGCAAACTGTGCAGTGGTGACATCCATTATCTCATCAGCTTGGTCGGCGATATGGTCAGGCTGTCTGGCGGTCCGGTTGAATTGGCAAAGGCTGTTGAAGCCCCTTTCAAGGTGCCACAAGCAACCCAGAATCGGGCCATCCGGGATGCGGCAGGAAGTTTCCTAAAGAACTTGCGTGGTGTTCCCAGATGCGGGATTCAGTTGGTTGCCATCGTTGAAGCTTTTGGCAACGTGGCGAATTCGCATCTGAAATTCCTTGATTCGAAAAACGAGGAAGGCTCGCCACCAAAACAGGCCACTCGCATCGAACCATATGAACCGTTTGCCCTGTCAGAGGATGCTCAACGACTTTATGACGAACTTTTGCGCTACTCAGTCTTCATCGAGGATTTCCGCGGCAAGAGCCGTCGGGGGAGCGTGGTTCCACGGCTTTATTTGCGGCGATTCTTGATTCCCCACTTCAACCTCACATTCAGTTTTCGCGACTCCATCGAACTCGAACCCGTAGATTTTGAGACATTCCTCCTGGCACCGCAGAGCTTTGATCAGAAGCTTCGCCTCAAGAGTGCTGACGATGCGAAGCGGTTTGAAAAACAACAAAATGAAGCCAAAAACCAGCTTTCGCTAGGACTTGGTGGCTCACCACAATGAATCTAACTGTCCAGACTCCAGATGAATGGCTCGCCGCCCTGGCAAAGCCAGGCTTTGAAACGGTCACGCAGTACGTGATGGCGCCCAATGACTGGCTAATTGTCTGTGCGGGTTTTGAGGATAGAGCATTGGCTGTTTTACAAAATGCAGTTTCGCTGCGGCGGCCATTCAACGTTCTTCTAATCCACTACGGGCCTCATTTTCAGGAAAACAAGTCGAACATAATTCGGAAAATCATTCAGGATGCCGGCATCAACGTTTTAGAAGTTACCTACAATCGGCAGGAACCTGCGGGCTTTGGAAGCACAATGCTGGAAAAATTGTCCGGTTGCCAGGGACGAATCTTCGTGGACGTATCCGCAATGTCCCGGCTGCTTATCGTGCAAGCTCTGGTTGCACTTGGTACACGCTCTGCCGGCTTCGCCAATTGCTTTGTGGCTTACGCCGAAGCAAGAGAATATCCACCTAGCCAAGGGGAAGCAGAAGCGGAGCTGACAAAATCAGAGTCTGACCCTTGTCTCTCGATTCTCTTCCTTTCATCTGGCGTCTTCGACGTAACGGTTGTTCCAGAGCTGTCATCGTTCGCTCCCACTGGAACACAAACGAGACTCGTCGCGTTTCCGTCTCTTGATGCTCATCATTTGATTGCCATTCGCAACGAGATTCAGCCATCTCGTTTCAGTTTTATCGAGGGCGTTCCTCCGAGTTCTCAAAACAAGTGGCGGCAGAGGGTGATTTCGGCCATAAACAAACTCGACAAGATTCCAGACGCTGAGAGATTCCAGACCAGCACGCTGGATTATCGAGAGACTCTCGATTGTTTGTTGACGCTCTACGCAGGCCACGGTGAGCGAGAACGTTTGCTCGTCTCTCCCACCGGCAGCAAGATGCAAACCGTTGCGGTGGGAATTTTCCGCGCACTGATTGAAGATGTTCAAATTGTCTTTCCGACTCCGTTGAGCTACCTCAAACCCGACGGGTATACCCGTGGAATAGGTCCGCTTCACCTATTGCCGCTGGCGCCGTTAGCTTTTCCAAAGGCACAATGCTAAAAGTAAGCAGTTTGAGTAAAAAACCGGTTATGAAGTGGTCAGTCCCGCATTTTGAACCATCTTCGCTCTTGCCGGGCGGCGGCAGAAACAAATGCTTAATTTTTAATGCTAAATTCTAAATTCCAAGGTTCCCATCGCGGAAATCACGTTTATGGAGCAGCCTGGCGAGATTGGCCAGCGTGTGCAGATGTTTTTGGTATTGGCCCTGCGGCACGAGGAATAGCATCACCAATTTGACCGGTTTGATCAGGATTGCTCCGGGTCCAATTTCCGAATCCATTTGTAATAGACGCTCCGCTGAGGTCCGCCTAAAGTAATCACAAAAATATATGAGCTTCCTCCGAAATCTGTTCGCCCCCTCAGCGGGGACGAAATCCGGCAGCAATTCGGTCCCCTGCCCGTCGCCGCGCAGCAGACTGCTGGTAAGGTAGGCGGCTATGCCCTCATGCGTCTTAATGCATTCATTCAATCCTTCGTACCAGTTGCTTTCGGACTGGGTTTTGTTGTTTTTGGCATAGTGGCGTTCATTCGCACCGGCAATTCCCAGCAGCAGTTTGAAGGCAAGCTGCGAAGCATTCGCGCCGGCAAGATCCAGCCCGAGACGCTCACTGTGGTCGGGAAATATGTCGATCATGGTGGAAAGGTCAATTATCCACACGTCGTTTTCAGCAGCCACCGGCAGCCAAAGGTGGACATTGCGGCTACGCGCGATTTTTTCAACAGTGTAAATATCGGGGATACCATTCCCGGCTATTACTTCCCGGATGGTTACTTTATCCCTCAGAATCACGGGAGAGACGCGGGAGCCGGCAAGTGGTTTTTTCTCAGCCTTGGTGTTTTGCTGGGGACAGGGGTGTTAGCTCTTGCTTTTGCGAGAGCATGGACAAAGCCGCCGCCGGTTGACACGTAAGGAAAAGGGGGCAGTCCCGCACATTGACATATTTCTTCCCAGCCTGATTTAATTTTGTCGGCATCGAATATTCAAAATCCAAGGTCCAAAGTCTAAAATCTAAGTTGAGGGCCAGGGAAAATTCGGGTTACATGCCCAAATCATGAAAAGCACCGCCACCCTTCGCCGGTCGCCGGTCTTCGCGTTACTGCTGCTGGCGGCTCTGGTTCTTGCTCCCCGGACGCAAGGTGCCAGCGCCACAGTCCAACTTTCGGGCACCTGGGCCATCGTGAACGACACCGCCCCTGTGCTCGATGCTTCCATTGGCGTTGGCTCGAATTTCGTGGCGACGTTGGTGTACGACGATTCGACCACGAATGCCAACACGGGTTCGATCGCCGCGTTCTCCGCCGTCTATCTGGTCGCCCCGGGCCAATCCAGCCTTAACATCACGTCAGGCCACTACTCCTTCACGCTGCCGATCTCGGCGGGGGTGGAAATTGACGTGGACCATCCTGCCAACAGCTCTCCGGATCAAATCATTCTCTATGCGGAGCGCTACGTCCTCAACGGCCCGTTGCCGGGTGGCGTCAGCGGTGGCAGCCCCGGCTACGTGAATGCACAGTTGCAGAACTCCGCGAAAAACGCGCTCGCCGACGATTCACTCACGGGGGTGCCTTGGATACTCTCGGCCTAGCCCAGTACCGACTTCTACCTGTTTATGGGAATCAACACTAATGGCATCAGCTCGGGGCAATACATCGAGTTTGACGGAACCATTGACCGCATCGTCCCGCAAACGCTGCCGCAGTTCACCGGGATTGCGGTGAATGGCACCAATTTGAACTTGAGTGGCAGCAACGTTCTGGCGAGCAGTTACGTCCTGGTCGCCAGCACGAATCTTAACGCCGCCCCGGCACAATGGACGGTGGTCATGACCAACACGTTTGCGGGAGAGACCGGTTTTAATGTCACGGTGACCAATGTGTTCTCCGCGAGCGTGGCCGCAAAATTCTACCGCTACCGGACTCCGTGATTGAGAACCTCATACCGTGGTGATTGGCTCAGGTGCGTGAAACGGGTCAATTCCTGATTTTGACATATTGCGGACTGTCCCGTCGTAAACGGAAAGGGGTCAGTCCCGCATTTTGAAACATCTCCGCTCTTGCCGGGCGGCAGCGGAAAAAGGCTGAAATCAATCCTGAAATCCGGTTCGTGTATTTCGCGTTTTTTCTCGGTTTGGGTTCCGTGTTCATCTGTGCAATCCGTGTCAAACCCCTGCGCCCTGGCGTCCTGGCAGTTCAAATTTTCAACAATACCGGGTAAGGTTTATTTGTGTCCCAATTGTTCCGCTGCGTGCCTCAGTTTGCTGCGGCTGAAAGTCAAATCTTCGAGGTTTTGAGTACTGGGTTAGTTTGGTGGGGTGAGGCTACTGACGAGCCGGCTCGCGAGGACGCTCTCCCCACCGAAATTGCAAACTGACCCATCACCGTTTTTGGCCTTGGACTTTGGACTTTGGACTTTAGACTTCCGGGAAATGAACGCCGCCATTCTCGTCGCCGCCGGCAAAGGCGTCCGCATGGGCGCCGGGGTGGACAAATTATTCCTCGAAGTCGCCGGCCGCCCTGTCGTTGCCCACACCTGGCAACGATTCAACGACGTGAAATGCATCACTGAAATTGTGCTGGTGGTGCGTGACGGAATGCAAAAGGCGTTCGCGGAGTTGGCGGCGAGGTTTCATCTGACAAAACCGTTCCGGATCGTCGCCGGCGGAGCGGAGCGGCAGGATTCGGTCTGGAACGGCCTGGAAGCCCTGCCTGTCACGGCGGAGATAGTGGCGATTCACGACGCGGCCCGCCCTTGCGCCAACGATGAGTTGATTGCCACCACCGTTCAGGCGGCGGAAGAAACTGGCGCCGCGGTGGCGGCACAGCCCGTGACCGATACCATCAAGGAATCTGCCGATGGCCGGCTGATTCAACGCACGCTGGATCGTTCGAAATTATGGGCGGTGCAAACACCACAATCGTTTCGGGTCGAAGTCATCCGTCGAGCGCTGGAGGAAGTGCGCCGTCGGCGCCTGGTTTTCACGGACGACACGGCGGCCTGCGAGTTAATTGGCCAGCCGGTCCGGCTGGTGTCGAGCATTGCTCCGAACCCAAAGGTCACGGTGCCCGGCGACCTGCCGTTCATTGAAATGCTGCTGCGAAACAAAACTTGACTCGAAATTTCCCCGGTTTGTGATAGTTTTCCTCCGTTTATGAAACGACGTTTGATTTATGGACTGGTGGTTGCCGCGGTGCTGCTGAATTTGGCCATTGGCGCGCACATTTATTTGAGCTCGGCCCAGGCGGCCGAATCGAAGGATTCCGTTTATCCGAATCTCGAGCTCTTTGCCAATGTGCTCGAAAAAGTCCGCACGGACTACGTGGACGGCACCAATCTGACGTATCACGACCTGGTTTACGACGCGCTGAAGGGCATGATTGATTCGCTCGACCCGCACAGCGAGTTCATGGACCCGGAGGAGTATCAGGAATTGCAGAGTGACACGGAAGGCGAGTTCGGCGGGCTGGGGCTGGTGGTCACGATGAAGGACAATTATGTGACCGTGGTCACACCGATGGATGATACGCCGGGGTTCCGCGCGGGCATTCTGGCCGGCGACCGTATCATAAAAATCAACGGCCGGAGCGCGGAGAAGATGGCCCTGCCCGACGCGGTGAAAATGCTGCGCGGCAAGCCGGATACGCAGGTCACCGTGACGATTCAACGCCCTTCGTCCGGCACGACCCGGGATTTCACACTGACCCGCGCCGTCATCAACGTGGACATGGTGAAGGACATCAACGGCAAAAAGGATTTTCCGCTCGGGCCGGACAAGATTGGCTACATTCGCATCACCTCATTCGGTGACAATACCAGTGACGAGCTTGAAGATGCGCTGAAAACGTTGAAGGCGGAGGGAATGCAGGCGCTGATCCTGGATTTACGCGGAAATCCCGGCGGCTTGTTGGACGAGGCGGTCGGCGTTTGCAGCAAATTTCTGCCCCGCGGACAACTCGTCGTCACCACCGAAGGGCGCGATCCCGACCAAAACTCGACGCGACGCGCGGATGGCCATGGCGATGAAGTGAAGGGCATGCCCATGGTGGTTCTGGTCAACCTCGGCAGCGCGAGCGCGTCGGAGATTGTCACCGGCTGTTTGCAGGATTTGCATCGCGCGGTCATTCTCGGCGAGAAAACGTTCGGCAAGGGTTCCGTCCAAAGCATTTTCCCACTGGACGATGGTTCGGCGCTCAAGTTGACGACGGCCAAATATTACACGCCCAGCCACCGGGTCATCCATGAACACGGCATCACGCCGGACGTGGTCGTGCCCATGACGGATGAAGAAGAAGCCGCGTTGACCTTCCAGCGCTCGCTCGGCGGATTGTACTCGCTCAGCCCGGAAGATCGCGCCCGCGTCGAAAAAATCCAGGACTTGCAACTCAACCGCGCCGAGGATTTGTTGAAGGGTATTTTGCTTTACAGCCACCTTTCCAACCCCGAAAAAGTCGTGGTGAAGTGAAACGCTGGAGTTCAAGCTTCAGCTTGCCTCCAGCAATACCATTGAAACGAGCAAGCTGAAGCTTGAACTCCAACACCATGACACTATTGGCCATTGAAACTTCGTGCGACGAAACCAGCGCCGCCGTGGTGCGCAACGGCGAAGTCCTTTCCAGCGTCATCTCCTCGCAAGTCAGACTCCACGCTGAATACGGCGGCGTCGTGCCGGAACTGGCCGCGCGCGAACATTTGCGGAATCTCCTCCCGGTCACGCAAGCCGCGTTACATGAGGCGCGGGTGAAACCTGAACAGCTTGACGCCGTCGCCGCCACCCAAGGGCCCGGACTGCCCAATGCGTTGCTGGTTGGATTCAAGGCCGCGCAAGCGGTCGCATTTGCCCTGCAAAAACCATTCCTCGGCATTCACCATCACGAGGCGCATCTTTACTCACCGTGGATTGTAGCAACAGCATCGCCTGGATCCCTCACCCGACCTTCGGCCACCCTCTCCCCATCCGATGGGGAGAGGGACAGGGCAAGGGGTCGTGAGAAAGCAAAACGATTCATTGCCGACTTTTCCAATTTTCAACCCAACGTTTCGCTCATTGTCAGCGGCGGACATACGATGCTCGTGCTCGTAGAGTCGGAATTGAAACATTCCGTGCTCGGCTCGACGGTGGATGACGCGGCGGGTGAATGTTTTGACAAGACCGGCAAGCTGATGGGATTGCCCTACCCGGCCGGCCCGGAAATAGACCGGCTGGCGGAATCGGGAAATCCGAAGGCATTTGATTTTCCGCGACCCCTGCTCAATGACCCGAGTGATGATTTCAGTTTCAGCGGCTTGAAAACCTCCGTCCGCTATTTTCTCCGCGACCATCCGGATTTGTTGAACGACACGCCATCGGTGCACGATTTGTGCGCCAGCATTCAGGCGGCAATTGTCGAGGTACTCGTTACCAAGACCATTCGTGCGGCGAAGCGCAACGGCGTCGGCTGCGTCACGGCGTCCGGCGGCGTGACGTGCAATCGTGCCCTGCGACGTGAACTGGCTCGCGCATGCCAGAAGGGAGGTTTTGTGCTGCGCCTCGCGGAGTCGAAGCTCTGCACCGATAACGCAGCCATGATTGGAATCGTGGCAGAACGGAAGCTATTGACCGGCGTTCAACCGACGTCGCTCGACCAGGAAATCACCCCCGGCTGGGCGCTGGCATGAAACAATAAGCTTGCCGCAGCGGAAGCTTCTGGTGCCAGTCACCAAAGTTTTGGAAATTCGCGTGGAGCAGCGTCACTTCACGCAAAGGAGCATACAGCCATGTGCAGGCAAATCGGCGGTGAACTCCTTTTGCCGGCCCAAATCTTTGCGCAGCCACAAATCGCGGACCTGCGGCGAGGAAGGAAGTCCAAGGTTCTTCCAGAGCACATCTATTTTCAGTGGCTGACTGGTGCGGTTGAAAAACCCTATGGCGAACGAGCCGTCAGCCAATGGTTTGATCCAGGTTTCCGCGGGCACACTGGAATTGACCATTCGTTGCGCCGGTTTGCCAAGTGAATCCTGATCAATGGCGAGCACTTCGGGGTTGGAAAGAATGGCGGCCGTCCAATCGTCGTTGTCCGGCAGGTTCGCGTCCACCATGAGCGGCGAGGGCAACAGGCACCAGAGCGAAATGTGCGTGAGCTGCTCGTCACGCGTGAACCGGGTGAACCGATCGGGGCCGACGGAGCGGTGGCCGACGGAAAGATGGCCGATCGGCAGCATGTCGGCATCCGGCCAATGTCCGGGCCCGACAAAATCGTGCCAGCGCACGCCGAGCGTGAACTCGTGGTCGAGCGATCTCCAGTCGTCCCAGAAATCGCCGGAGACGCGCCAGAGATTAGCATTCGTCGAAATGTGCGCCCCATGGGAGAGCGGCGTCGGCCCGGGCGACGTGCTGAAAACAATGCTGCGTCCGCATTGATCGATGGCGTGCCGGATCATTTCAATTTCCGGCGCGTGATACGGCTGCGAAAGGTCGTCCACCTTGATGTAATCCACGCCCCACCCGGCCCACAGCCGCGTACAGGAATCATACCACGCCTGGCCGGCGGCATTGTTTTTGACGCCAAACATGTCAGGGCACCAGACGCAATTGTCGTTGGTGTTGGCGGCATCGGCGGCAGTGAATTTCGAATCTTCGATCGGCAGGTTGGCTTTGACGCAATTGCGCGGAATTCCCCGCATGACGTGGATGCCGAACTTCAAACCGAGCGCATGGACCGCGTTGGCGAGCGGCTTGAAGCCGGCGCCGTCCACGGCGGAGGGAAAACGGTTGGGCGCGGGCAGCAGGCGGCCAAATTTGTCCATCGCGAGCGGCGCATTAGCGCGCGCATTGCGGTTGTTATCGTGCGCACCGGGGTCGGACCAGCAGTAATCTACAACGACTGTGTCCCAGCCGACCGGCTGCAGCTTCTCCGCCAAGTAATGCGCGTTTGCCAGGACTTCGGATTCCACGACGTTGTCGCCAAAAGCGTCGTAGCTGTTCCAACCCATCGGCGGCGTCAGCGCCAGGTTGTCCCCACAAATAATTTTGATTCCGGCTACCGCTTTGCCGGCGTCATTTTGTGCGAGGACAGTCATCTGGTATTCTCCGGTTTTGTTCACCGATCCAGAGATGACGCCGGTTTGCCGGTCCAGCCCCAATCCCGGCGGCACTCCGCCGGCGAAGAAAAGCATGGGACGCTGGCCCGTGACTGCCAGCGAATAAATGAACGGCGTGCCGGGGCGAATGCCGACAACCCGGGCGCCGTTGAATTGCGGCGCGAGCCCCGGTTTCGCAGCGGCAATGATTTGTTCCTCGCGTGTGGCAAGGTTGGTGTCGGTTAAACTATTCTGCGCGTGCAGGCTGCCTGCCGCCAGAAACAGGCAGGCGGCCAGGCACGGCCCAATGGACTGTTTCGCGGTCATAAATTAAAAGGCTGCGGCCCATCATGGCACCGCAGCTCCGAAGCAAACATCCAGTCACCAGAATTTGATGTAGAAGAAAACAATGCAGCCGATGACAATCAGGCTTAAAATGACATCCATGGCATTCCAACTAGCTTTGGTGGCAACTTTTTCCTCCGGCGTGGCGCCATAGTAGGTGTATTTGATTGTCTTCGGGTCCGGCGGCGCGGTCATCAAGCTGATGATGATCATCAGCGCCGCAGTGATTCCGAACAGGAGTTCGCAGTAATACCATTGGTGGAATTGCTGGAAATCAAAGAGCCAGCCGGGATATTTGGCTTTAATCGGCGCGAGGCTGTCGTTGAATTGCTGCAACGTGATCGTGCCATGGTAGAGCTGATCTTTGAGTTTGCCCACCGTGTCGGAATCGTTGCGCAGGACGATGTCGGCGGCCAGTTTGGCGAACCCGCCCAACACGCCAATTCCGAAGGACCAAAGGGCCGCCGGGGCGGTGGCGCGCTTCCAGAAAACACCGCCGATGAACAACACGGCGATGGCAGGCGAGAGGTAGCCCTGCACATTCTGGAGATAGTTGTAAAGATTCGAGTGCAGACTTTTGATCACCAGCACCCAGCAGATGCCAATGAATACAATCGCCGCCGTGGCGATGCGGCCAACGACTACCTCCGTCTTGGGGGAAGCGGTCGGATGCCATTCGCGATAAAAATCCATTGTAAAGAGCGTGGCGGACGCATTGAACTTGGAGCCGAGCGACGCCATGAGGGCGACAATCATGCCGCAAGCCACCATGCCACGGATTCCGGGCGGCAGGATTTGCGCGACAAGTGAGGTGTAGGCGGCGTCGCCGCTGGTGCTGAACCCACTGCCCGGCGTTTGTGTCAGAGCGAACGCAATCATGCCCGGCACGAGGAAAATGAACACCGGCGTCAGCTTGAAGTAGCCCGCGAGGATTGTGCCGCGTCGTGATTCCTTCTCGTTCTTGCCGGCCAGCACGCGCTGGACGATGTATTGGTCGGTGCACCAATACCAGAAGCCGATGATGGCCGAGGCGGGCAACACCGCCAGCCAAGGATAATCAGGATCTTTGTTGGAACGGATGAGGTGGACATTATCCCCCGCCGCCTTAATCATGGCCCGCCAACCCTCAACCAAACTGCCGTGGCCGAGGACGTGGAGTCCCATGTAGAGAATGCAGACGGAACCGAAGATCAGCACCGGCGCCTGAAGGACAGCGGTATACATGATGACGCGCATGCCGCCAAAGATGGTGTAAAGGCCGGTGGTGAACGCCAGCCCCAAGGCGATGGCCCAGAAGACGTCTATCTGGTGTCCGAAGATGTTAATGTGATCCACGTTCAAGAGTGTGCGGACGACCACGTCGCCGGCGTAAATGGTCGCGGCAATTTTGGTCAACACCAGGCTGGCCACCGTCAGCAGGCTCAAGATATTGCGCGAGCCGCGGCTGAAGCGAAGTTCAAGAAATTCCGGCATGGTGAAGATTTTCATGCGGTCGTAGAGCGGCACGAAGGCCCAGCCCAAAATGAGAATCCAGTAGGCGTGCATTTCCCAGTGGGCCATCGCCATGCCGGCGACAAAGCCCGCGCCGGCCAGGCCGACGAGGTGTTCGGAACCGATGTTCGAGGAGAAGATCGAGGAGCCGATTTGCAGCCAATTGGCGTCGCGACCGGACAGAAAGTAGTCCTTGCCGGATTCGTTCTTCTTGAGCATGGAATACCAGACGACCGCGATCATGCCGATGATGAAGGCGATGATGACGGCCACGTCCAAGCCGGTGAATACCGTGCCAGCCAAGCCATTGGTTGCGGCTTTTGTGGCGAGGGCATTGGTGGCGACATCGCTGACCGCGTTTGCAACAGTATTGGTGAGAGTGTTGTCCATAGGATTGGTCCGTAAATTAAATGACGCGGGGTTACGGGGTCAAGGTTGGATGGAAAACTTGTAGACAATGGTGTTGTTATAAGTCTCGCCCGGTTTCAATTCGGTGGTGGGGAACTGCGGTTTGTTGGGGGAGTCAGGATAATGATGGGGTTCCATGCAGAAGGCATTGCGGCGCCGGTAAACTTTGCCGTCCTTGCCGGTAATAGAGCCATCCAGGAAATTGCCGGTGTAGAACTGCAAGCCCGGTTCGGTGCTGAACACTTCCATGACCCGGCCGCTGGTCGGTTCATAGACCCGCGCCATCAGGCCAAACTGGCCCAAGGGTTTGTCAATGACCCAGTTGTGGTCGTAACCGGGGCCATATTGTAGTACCGTATCGGGATCATTGATGCGGGCGCCAATCGCGGTCGGCTTGCGAAAATCAAACGGCGTGCCGTCCACGGGCTTGATTTCGCCGGTGGTGATGAGATTAGAATCCACCGGGGTGATGTTGTCTGCGTTGATATAGACGATGTGGCTGAGAATGTCGCCGTTCCCCTGCCCGGCCAGGTTGAAATACGAATGGTGCGTCAGGTTGCAGACCGTCGGCTGGTCGGTTGTCGCGGTGAAATCCAGGCGCAGCGCATTGTCATCCGTCAGGGTGTACGTCGCCATGACGTTCAGGTTGCCGGGGAAACCTTCCTCGCCGTCCTTGCTGAGATAATTCAATTCCAGCCGCGGGCCTTGCGGTCCGATGTCGGCCTTGACCGCTTTCCAGACCACCTTGTCAAAGCCCTTGATGCCGCCGTGGAGCGAATTGGGGCCGTTGTTCGTCGCCAGCGTGTACGTTTTGCCTTCGAGCGTGAACTTCCCGCCGCCGATGCGGTTGCCGTAGCGGCCGATGAGCGCGCCAAAATACGGGCAGGCTTTCACATAGCCCGGGTTCACATAGCCGTCCAGATTGTCGAAGCCGAGAACGATGTCGGCGAACTTGCCGTTTTTGTCCGGCATCGTGAGCTTTTGCACAACGCCGCCGTAAGTCATGATTCGGGCCTCGGCGCCGTTGGAATTACGGAGCGTATAGATTTGCACCGGTGTGCCATCCGGCGTCGTGCCGAAGGGAGCTTCCGTGATGATTCCCATTGATGCCGAACCGGATTTTGAAACTGACGCGCAACCAGTCAGGCAAACCACGCCCAACCCGGCAAGCGTCATAGCGGTTAATTGCAGGATTTTTTTCATAATAGTTGCTCCATTATTTTTGTCCGTAATACGCGTTTTTTCCGTGTTTGCGAAGAAAATGTTTATCCAACAGCGCCGAGGCCATCGGTTTTGTCTTTGGATTAATCCTCAAGGTTTCACCCGCCAGCCACGCGACAAATTCCAAAACCGCGGCATTGTGGACCGCATCGTGCACGTCCTGGCCCCAGGTAAACGGTCCATGACTGGCGACCAGCACCGCCGGATGCTGCATCGGATCCAGCCGCTTGAATGTCTCGACGATGACATAGCCGGTGTTCGCCTCGTAATCATTTCTGATTTCGCGCGGCGTCATGGCGCGCGTGCAGGGAACCTCGCCAAACCAGTAATCCGCCTGGGTCGTGCCGTAGGCCGGAATTTTCCTTCGGGCCTGCGCCCATGCGGTCGCGTAAAGACTGTGCGTATGAACCACGCCACCGATTTCAGCGAACGCCCGGTAAAGCACCAGATGCGTCGGCGTGTCGGAACTGGGCTTGAGGTTGCCCTCGACCATCTGGCCGGTTTTCAGTGAAACCACCACCATGTGCTCCGGCTTCATGTCGTCATACGGCACGCCAGAAGGTTTGATGACAACCAGTCCGCGGGCGCGGTCAATGCCGCTGGCATTGCCCCAGGTCTGAAGGACCAGACCCTCGACAACCAGTTTAAGGTTGGCCGCACAGACCTGTCGTTTTAATTCTTCAAGCATCCGGCTTTTCAAGATTATCTCCGGACGCGATTACGGACGTCAATAAGCTGTTTCATGACACTGTGCAGGTTTCCACTCCAGTCGCGCGTGCCAAAGGCGTCATGTAAGATTTTATAAAGCGCATACAACTCCCGGTAAACGAGATGCGCCTTGGGATCCGGCCTGTAAATCCTGGGCTTCAGCCCCGTCATCGCTTTCTGGGCCGAGGCAAAATCCCGGTAGGCTCCCCCCACCCATGCCCCGGCAATGGCCGCACCCAGCGCACAGGTTTGCGCCGAACGCGAAATTTTCATGGGGCGGCCCGTCACGTCCGCGTAAATCTGCATGGTCAGCGGACTTTTCTCCGCGATCCCTCCGCAATTGATCACCTGGTCAATCTTCACGCCGTATTCCTCAAAGCGGTTGATGATCGTCAACGCGCCGAACGCCGTCGCCTCCACCAGCGCGCGGTAGATTTCCACCGGTGAAGTGTAAAGCGTTTGACCGACGAGCAGTCCGGTCAGGCGCTGGTCTGCCAGGATGGTGCGATTGCCATTGTTCCAATCCAGCGCGAGCAAACCGGATTCGCCTGCCTGCAATTTGGCCGCCGCCTTGTCGAGGTCGGCATGTGACAACGGCTTCTTGCCACCGGGCTGGACGTAATGAACCCACCAGTTGAAAATATCGCCGACCGCCGACTGGCCGGCTTCGAGCCCGAAATAACCCGGCAACACGCTGCCGTCCACGATGCCGCAAAGTCCGGGTATGTCCGCCAGCGATTGATGGTTTGGCGAAATGGCGATGTCGCACGTGCTCGTGCCGATGATTTTCACGAGCGCGCCCGGCGCCACACCCGAACCGACCGCGCCGAGGTGCGCGTCGAACGCGCCAACCGCGACGGGAATGCCGGCTTTCAACCCGGTCTTTCTGGCCCACGCCCCGGTCAAGCCGCCAACGGCACGGTCAATGGAATGAACGCGCGCAGTCAAGCGCGAACGCAATCGGCCCAATTTCGGATCAAGCTGCGACAGAAATGCCGCATCCGGGTAACCGTTCCAATTCGCGTTCCACATCGCCTTGTGGCCGGCGGCGCAGACGCCCGCGACGAATTGGTCCGGAGGTTCCGTGCCGGTGAGTGCCGCGGGAACGTAATCCGCCAGTTCCACCCACGAGTGCGCGGAGTTGAAAACTTCCGGCGCGGTACGCAGGCAATGTAGAATCTTGCTGAAGAACCATTCGCTGGAATAGACGCCGCCGCATTTGGCGAGATACTGCGGGCGGATTTTCTTTGCCAGTCCGGTGATTTCCGCCGCTTCCGCCACGCCGGTGTGGTCCTTCCACAACCACGCCATCGCCGCCGGGTTTTTGGCAAATTTTTTATCGAAGGCCAGCGGCTGGCCGGCGCGATCCACCGGCAGCGGCGTGCTGCCCGTCGTGTCCACGCCAATGCCGATGACCTGTTCGGGCTTGAAACCGCGCGTGTTCGTCTTCGCATCCACCAGCGCTTTTTTGATGGTGATCTCGGCGCCTTTGATGTAATCGGCAGGATGCTGCCGCGCGAGATTGGGGTCGCGCGACAGAATCACGCCCGCCGTGCCGTGTTCGTAATTCCAGACCGCCGTGCCCACTTCGCGACCGTGGGCGACATTAACGATGAGGGCGCGAACGGAGTTCGTGCCGTAGTCCAAACCAATGGTATATTTTTCTGGCATAAATCAATTTTTCACTTTGCGCGCAACACCCGGAGATTAAACAAGCCGCCGGCCAGGCTGTCAGGATGGGCGGCGAACCTCACCGTGACGCTTTGTTTGCCTTTGGTGAGTTCCGGCGGCAACGGATAGGCTGCATCAAAAAAATCACCGGGTTGGTTGTTATCCAATTTTTGCGTGGCGATGATTTTGCCATCCACCAGCACATCGAATTCCCGTCTCCCGGCATCGCTGCCCCAATAGGTGGCAACCAACTGCTGCGGTTCGCCGGACAAAACCTTGACTTCGTAGCTGAACCAGCCGGCGGCATCACGCCATTTGCGCCCGTAAAAGTCACCGGTCTGCGTGTTATCGCCCTGCATTTTATGATCGGTCTCGGACTGCGGTTCGCCGGGGTAAACCATGTCCACCGCGCGCGCCTCTTCAGCCATGCGTTGCGTATCGGCAGCGGCCATCTGCGCTGCCTGCGCTCGCCAACCGGCTTCGGAAAGAAGCTTCCAATAAACCGTGTAACGTTCGTCATTCGCCAGATAGAACGGAATCAGCGTCACGTCACCTGGCCGGACAAGGTTTTTAGTTTCAAAAACCAATGGCTGCGCCGTGGGCCGGATTTTTTTCAGGAATGTTTTTGGGCCGACGACGAAAACGGGGACCGTCGGGTCGGGCACCCTGACCAAATCACTTTGATTAACCGCATACGGACGCGGCATTCCGTTTGTGCCGAGGTCACCGGCCAGCACAATCGGTCCGTAGAGCACGGCGACGGTATTCGTTGCGCCCGGCAGCGGCTCGGCGTGCAATTTCATTGCCAACTGGATTTCCACCTGGTCGCCATTTTGCCACTCGCGCTTGATGGAGACATACGAACCGGGCGCTCCGAAAATTTGCCGCTTTAAACCGTTCACCCGCACGGACATTTTTTCCGACCACTTCGGCCAGCGGATTTCCAGCGCAAGTCGCGTCGGCTGGCCGCAATTGAAACTCAACTGCATCGTGTTGCTTTCAGGAAATTTTGTTTCCTGCCGCACCAGGAGCTTTTTTTCCGGCCATGACAATTCGGAGGAAATGAACAAGTTCACAAACAGGGAATTTGCCCCGTGAAAATAAATGGTGTCGCCATATTTGGCGTGGTTTTCCATACCGGTGCCCACGCAGCACCAAAACGAATTCTCCGGCGTCGAATAGGTTTTGAAATGGTCCGGCTTGAGCGACATGAAATAAGTAAACATGCCCGTGTCCGGGTCTTGTGACGCGAGGATGTCGTTGTACAGCGCGCGCTCGTAAAAATCCATCGTGACTGCCGATGGCTGCCACTCGAAAATATGGCGGGTAAGCTTGAGCATGTTGTAGGTGTTGCAAGTCTCGGCCGTTTCGGCGGAAAGGTGGCTGTCGAAAGCATTCGTCGGGAAGAAATGCTCGCGGTCGCTGTCGCCGCCAATTACATAGGAACGGTCCAGCGCGACGGCATTCCAAAACGTATTGGCGGCAGTCAGAAACTGCGGGTTGCCGGTAAATTCGTATTCGCGGGCAATGCCAATAATTTTGGGAATTTGCGTGTTGGCGTGCAGGCCGTTCAGCCTGTCTTCTCCGCGTTCGAGCGGCCCAAGTAGCCGCTGGTGGTTGAACGCCTCGGCCAATTGCAGATAATTCGTGTTGCCGGTCACGCCGTAAAGATTGGCCAATACTTCGGTCATGCCGCCCTGCTCGGTTTCCAGCGATCTTTGCATTTGCGCCGGCGGCAGCCGGTCCACGCGGAATTTCGCCCAGTCCGCCATGTTGGTCAGGACTTCCAATGCCTGCGCGCTGCCGCAAAGCTGGTTGGCGTCGAGCAACCCGGCCATGATCTTGTGCAATGTGTACCACGGCGCCCAGACCGGCTGCCGATTTTCCACACGGTCAATAAACGATTCGGGAAACGCCGACAAATAACCGGCGTGCGAACCGTTCGTGGCAAGCGCGTTCTGGCATTCAGCCAGGCCAGCAACGATTTTGTCCACACGCTCCTTGAACCGAGTGTCGCCGGTGCTGGCATACATCAACGAACACGCGGACAGGTAATGTCCGACGATGTGTCCGCGCAATTCGCACGACGGCGCTTCCCAGCCGCCGTAAGGTTTGGCGTCCGTGGCCAATTGCGCGTTGACGCGGAAATTGAACAGCAGCCGGTCGCAATCCAGGCTCAACAAATAATTTCCGTCGCGCAACATTGCGTCGCGAAACGGACTGTCCAGCAGGCGCACATATTCGAGTGGAAACGGTTGCGCTGGCAGATCAACCGCCGGCTGAACTGCGGCCCGAGTGGCACAGGCAATCATCCCCGAGGCCACCAGAATGGATAAGCCGTGAAATGTCATGCGTTCAATCGTAATGGTTACGGTAAACGAGGAAAATAACTCCGCCCGGTCACGATTTCATTCCGTCGCGAAGGCTGTAATAAACTTCATTCCAGTTCAACTCCTGCTTGAAGTGCCGGAGGTTGGTCTCGCTGTCAATCACGGCCAGTTCGATGCCCGCCATGGCTGCGAAATCTTCCAACATTTCCGTGGTGACGGCCTGGCTGAAGCCGGTGTGATGCGCGCCGCCGCCGTAAATCCACGCCGTAACCGCCGTATGAAAATCGGGTTTCGGAACCCACAAGGCCCGGGCCACAGGCAGTTTCGGCAACGGTTTCTCTGGAGAAACCACGTCCACCTCGTTGACGAGCAGGCGGAAGCGGTTCCCCATGTCCATGACGGCGGCGTTCAGCGCCGGCCCGGGCGGCGTGTCAAACACCAAGCGCGCCGGATCGGCCTTCCCGCCAATCCCCAGCGGATGGACCTGTAACGACGGTTTGCTTTCCGCGATGCTTGGACAGATTTCCAGCATGTGCGCTCCGAGTACTTTCATGCCCTTGGGGTTCAAATGATAGGTGTAGTCCTCCATAAAGGAGGTGCCGCCTTTGAGTCCAATGGACATCACTTTCATGGCGCGAACCAGCGCGCAGGTTTTCCAATCGCCTTCGGCGCCGAAACCATAGCCTTCGGCCATCAATCGCTGGACCGACACGCCCGGCAACTGCACCAGCCCATGCAAATCTTCGAACGTGGTTGTGAATCCTTTGAAACCGCCGTCCTTCAGAAAGGCGCGCAGACCCGCCTCAATGCGCGCGGCTTCACGTAATGAAACCTGCTGTTTCTCGTCCTTGCGCAGCGCGGACGAGATTTCGTAGCTGGCTTCATATTCCTTCAGCAGCGCCTTGACTTGCGCTTCGGTCGCCGCGCCGACATATTTCGCCAAATCACCGACGCCATAGCCGTTGACCGAGTAGCCGAATTTGATTTGCGCTGAAACCTTGTCTCCTTCCGTGACCGCCACCTCGCGCATATTGTCACCGAACCGGCAAAACGCTGCGCCCTGCCAGTCATGCCACGCGGCCGCCGCCCGGCACCAGGCGCCTATTTGCTGTTGAACTGCAGCATCCTGCCAGAAACCGGCCACCACTTTCCGGTCCAGCCGCATCCGGCTCATGATGAAACCATGTTCGCGGTCGCCGTGGGCGGCCTGGTTGAGGTTCATGAAATCCATGTCAATGGACGACCACGGGATGTCGCGATTGTACTGAGTGTGCAGATGCAGGATGGGTTTCCGCAGCGATTTGAGGCCGTTAATCCACATCTTGGACGGCGAGAAGGTATGGCACCATGTCACCAGGCCGATGCAATTCGCAGTTTGATTGGCTTCTTCGCAAAGCGCGAACACCTCCTGCGGCGTTTTAAGGACCGGTTTGAAGACGATTTTCGTCGGAATCGAATCTGCGTTGTTCAGTCCCCCGGCAATCTCTCGCGAATCGGTGGCAACTTGTTTCAGTGTCTCCGGCCCATATAGATGCTGGCTGCCGGTGACAAACCAGATTTCGTAGCGTTTCAAATCAATCATGGTTCCACCTTACCTTCCGGCAAATCAAAAGAATAGTTATTTAACAAACCGCCGCGTGGAGCTCCGGTCAACACGGAAGATCCACGCGGCGAACGCACGCCCAACAATTGTTTGCCCTGTCGTCGTTGAGCGCTTGCCCCAAATGTTTTGCTACTCCGACAACCGGTAAAACGACATTGTTCCGGACATAGGCAGGATCAGCTGATAATTGCCGCCAGAGGCCGTCATCACTCCGCACGGCAGGGTCACCGGCACTACGAGGCGTGTGGCTCCCGTGCTGGCCAGGAGAGCAAAGGCGGTTGTCGTTGCGGTATCTGCGGTTGTCAGAAAACAAAAGTCGGTTCATTAGCACCATTGCCGCCGCCGAAGACCCTGACGGTCGTGGGTGAAGCTGGATTATAGATGTCGCTCCAGTTTCTCCATGCGACATGGCCGTCTGAAAAGAGGCTGTTAGCTCCGGCGGGCTGGCTGCCTTTCAAATGACTGGTGCGCAGACGGAAGTTTGCAGGCCCACTGCCAATCGTAATATGGCTGAAGTTTCCTGCTGGATCTCTGGCGATCACGTCCACACACACGATACACTTGGAAGGCGAACCTTGATTGACCAGATAGTTAACAATGGCCGGCCTTCCCAAAATATTCGTTTGCCAATACGGCTGTTCCGGTCGCCCGCCGGCGTTCGCACCGGAGCCGGGCAGGAGCCAGATATAACCGACAATGCGATATTCACTTTGGAAACCGGGATTGGAGCCCGGAGCGCCGGCCACACCAAAGTTCCAGTAAGCATCCACATTGGCGGCCGCGTTGGCCGGGTCGTAAAAGACGTTTCGCGTCGCGCCATTCTGGATCATGTTGGTGGTGAACAGAGCGGAGATGTCCCAAGGCCAGATACCATAAACCGAACTATTGGGCGGATTGGGAGTGCCAGGCACGGCAGTACCGTATGGCTGATACCTAAGATCGGGCAACTTATTGTTATTGTCATCGGCAAGAATCAACAAGGCCGTTCCCAACTCGTGTTCATTGTTGGCGCAAGATATTCGGAGCGCCCGATCCTTGGCGGCGCTCAAGGCCGGTAATAACAGCGCCGCCAGGATGGCAATGATGGCGATGACTACGAGAAGTTCGATCAGAGTGAACGCTTTCAGGTGTTGTCTGGAGGAAAAGAACATTCTTTGTGGTTTTGGTTCTTCAAAAACCGCCGCGTGGGTTCCGGCTCGACCGGGCACGGAGTCCCCACGCGGCAAATATGAACAGCTATTTTATCGGCAAGCTGTTGAGCGTCCGCTCTATTGCACCTATTCCGACAACCGGAAGAACTGCGTCGTCGTGGACATCGGCAGGGTCACCTGATAATTACCTCCGGACACTGTCATTGCCCCGGCGGGCAGTGCCACCGCAGTCCACGTGGCGCTCGCTCCCAGGGTCGGACTGGCCTGCAAAGTGACCAGCGCAGAGGTCGTCGGCCACTTGAACACGAGGTTGCTACCCGATTGGGTCACGCTCAACGACACGGGCGCGAGGCTGCTACCCCTGAGCTGGTTCGGCCCCAAGGCATTGTCAGCCGCGATTTGCGATGCCGTCAGCCTGCCGTTGTAAATGCGGAACTCATCAATGGAGCCGTTAAAGTTCGGATCAGCTGCCCAGAGCGAAGCCCCCAGGTAGTTAACCGGATCTGTACCAAGAACACTGTTCACCAAGGTCGCATTGGTATAGCCCAGCTCATAAGCCATCGGATCCACCAAGTGATTGGCCATGGGAATGCTTGCGACCTGTATCCCGTTGGTGTAAACCGCCATTGTCCCGGAATCAGGGCTGTAAACCGCTGCAATCTGCAGGTTGCCTTGTCCGTCCAGCACGTTACCAATCACAGCATCCTGCTCTGACACGTTACCAGGAATCCCACCGCCAAGGGTTGCTTGCGCCGTATTACCCGCCGTGTGCGGCGTGAAGGTGATATAATTGCCCGCCGACCCATACGTACCCGACAAGGGATCGGTATCCGAAAAGCCCAAGGCGTAGAGGCACTCCCAGGTGTTGGTGGTGCTGGCGTTAACACTGGCCCACGCTTCAATCGTTATTTGGTTCATATTGCTGACGAGTCCCGCCGGCAATGACACATAACTCGCGACACCATCTGCCAAAATCGGGTTGTTGGTGGCGCCGTTCAAAACCACCTGCCCCGATCCATTAAAGGCAGCCCCGCCCTTCAACGTGCCGTTCGCCCCACCGACCGAATCCGAAGCCGTCGTGCCCGAGCTTTCATTGAAGCTGTAACGGTGGACCAGGGGAGCAGCAGCAGCAGGCACTACACTGACCGTAACGGTGTTGGTGCTGGTAAACGCTCCCAGCGTTGCCGATAACGTCGCGGTGCCCGGAGCAACGGCTGTTACAACTCCAAGGGAGTTCACCGTTACCACATTAGTATCGCTTGAGGTAATGACGGCTATACCAGGCAGTGATGTCTGAGGCACTCCCGGCTCCTCCGTGCTCACAAGCACTCCACTGACGGAAGGATAATCCCCCAACAGCTTAGCCCGCTGAAAAACCCCCACCCGCATGGTGGCAAGAGGCAAAGGCCTTAGATATACACGCTGCAAAGAGCCGCCCAAGGACACGGCGGTCGTGACAATCGTATGAGTACCATCATCGGTAATAGACAATTCATTCGTATCCAGGACCTTGCCGTAAACCCGCAAAACTCCCCTCCCAATCCAATCATATACGGTTCCCGAATTTTCACCGGCCGTACCCGAATTGGTCCAACCCGTTGGCAGCACCATCGAACCACCGGCTATATTGATGAATCTGATTTGATCGTCAATCACACCGGCGACGTCCATGTTGACATAACCTCCCGCCCCGATTTTAAACGTGGACGTGTCATAGAGGTTCACGTGACCGCCCAGCCAAAAACCAGCACCATTGGTCATGTTGACAAAGGAATTGCCATACATATTCAACGTCACATACGGTCCACCCTGCCACCACCACATGTCACCGATGCCAATTGCGGCACCATAATCGCACTTAATCTGAGAGCCGCTGTACATATTGATGATGCTGCGATTCCCGGGAACCGGGTTGTTTTGCACCGCGCCCAGCATCCAATCGTAGTTCAGAGTCCCATAAACATTAAGTGTGACGCCAAACTCCGGGCCGTAAATAGTATTCCACGGCGAATGAACCGGAGGATATTCCGTATGAATACCCGGACTTTCCACCTCGCCATTGGTGATGGTGATGGTCGACCAGCCGTTGGCGGCATCGAGAAAAAGGTCGCCAGTCTCCGCGGAGAGTCCCGCCCCCGATGGCGGCACACCTACAGGAGTCCAATTGTTGGGGTTGCCCCAGAGTCCATCTCCCCCGAGACCGGACCAGTGGGAATTCTGGGCGGACGCGGTCTCAACCAAACATGCCATCAAGGCAATGATAGTTACATAACACAGTTTTTGTAGTTTCATATATTTGAGCAGTTGGATTTGCAGTTTATCAGTTGTCAGAAAATAAAAGTCGGCGAGTTGCCGCCTCCGCCAAAGACCCTGACGGTCGTGGGGGAAGCGGCATTGTAGATGTCACTCCACTTTCTCCAGGCAACATGCCCGTCCAAAAATAGGTCGTTGGCGCCGACGGGTTGGCTGCCGTCCAAATGACTGGTGCGTTGAACAATGCTCGAAGGAAGCCCGCCGACGGTAATTTTACTGAAACTCTTACTGACCGGATCGCGGGCGATCACGTCCACGCAGGCGGTGCACTTGGACGGGGAACCCTGATTTGCCATATAGTTAGCAACCGCCGGCACTCCCAGGATATTGGTTTGCCAATAGGGCTGCTCCAATCTGGTGCCTCCGGCGTTCGCGCCGGAGCCGGGCAATAACCAGACATAACCGGTAATGCGAAACGCGCTTTGAGAGCCGGGGTCAGAACCGGGTGCTCCCGCCACACCGAAATTCCATACCTGATCGACATTGAAAGCGGCGTTGCCGGGGTCGAAAAATACTTTCCGGGTTGCTCCATCCTGAATCACGTTGGTGGTAAATGTGGATGAGATGTCCCAAGGCCATCGCCCGTAAACAGAAGTAGCAGGAGGATTGAGCGTGCCGGGGATGGCCGTTCCATAGGGCTGATAGTGCAAGTCGGGCAGCAGGTTGTTGTTATCGTCGGCCAGTATCAGGAGAGCGACACCCAGTTCATGCTCATTGTTGGCGCACGAGATGCGCAACGCCCTTTCCTTGGCTGCCCCCAACGCCGGCAACAACAACGCGGCCAGAACGGCGATGATGGCAATGACCACCAGCAATTCGATCAACGTAAACGCTCTTGAATTTCGTTTGGCAAAAAAGGACATTCTTGAATTCGGTTGATTGATGATCGAATTTATCTTTGCTGCAAAACAGGGGCAACGCCACTTTGCGGAAAAGAATCGCCATTTCGCGAACGCCAGCCCCCCAACTCCGATGAGCCGTAAGTCTTGCGGTAAGCAAGCGGGCTGACCCCTTTGCCGGCCCGGAAATAGCGGGCAATGTGCCGCATATCGGCAAAACCGAGCAGGTCCGCAATCTGCGCCACCGGCAGGTCCGTTTCGACCAGCAGTTGGGCGATCTGATCGGCGCGCACGCGCCGGATTTCATCCAACACGGAACGGCCCAGCAGTTTGCGGAACCGGTTTTCCAGCATGCGTCGTGACAGCCCGGCGAAACCGGCCACTTCCGCCACGGAAACGCCGCCGTGGCGCGCCCGATCACGAATGCATCGCAACGCCTTGGCCAAATGCAAATCTTCCGCCGCCACGAAATCGGTGGAGCGACGCGCGGCCACATGGGCCGCCGCCGCCGTGATGCGCGAGGGAACGGCGTATGATTTTTTCATCAACCCGTTCAGGGCATGCGCGGCATCATAACCGGCGCGCTCAAAATTGATGGCAATGCTCGACATCGGCGGGTCGGTCAATCCACAGACGACTTCATCGTTGTCGGCGCCGACGACGCCTACCAGGTCCGGCACGGTCTGACCAGTCAGCTTGCAGACTTCCATGACGCGCTGACCACAATCGTCGTTGCAAGCCATCACGCCGACCGGCTTGGGCAGTGCCTTCAGCCAGGTGGCGAGTGAGCGCCAGTCCTTCGACCAATCCCTCCCCGACATGGACAACCTATATTGCGCCGGATCCTCAAAACCCGCCGACCGGATTCGTTGGCAGAAACTTTTCCGGCGAATGTCCGACCAGGTGGTGTTCTCCAGCGAAGTCTTTTCGTAGCCGCAGAAGGCAAAATGTTTGAAGCCGCAACCCAATAAATGATCCGCTCCCAGCCGGCCGATCGCTTCCGAATCGGTCACCACATTGACCATGCCGGGGACTTCGGTACTGCGGTGCCCCACCACCACGGTCGGCAGTCCGTAAGCCACGATCTCCTGCGCTTGTTCCGTGTCGCGCAGGATAATCCCATCGGCGTCGCCGGTTTCGAGCAGAGGCTGGGCTTTTTCCAGTCCGCCGGGTTCCCAGGAAAAAGACCAGGGTCCATGATGGCGGGAATAATCCGCAATGCCCCGCAGCAACGCGCGCCCGGAGGCGCGCGAAGACTCAATCAACAAAATGACTTTCGGCACGCGCGGCATGTGTGTCCCCCGCACTGAGCCGGCCTGGGACTTTATGACCCGGCAGGACCTCGATTCGTGGGCTACATATCATATACGCCTTTCGGCTCCCAAACCCGACAAGGCTTTTTATTACCAACCAGGAATGTCGAATTCTTGCCACGTCGTGAACGGTTCCATCACGCAGCGTGTGTTTCGAACCTGTTCGGAATCAAGACCATCGGCTGAAGCGGCATTCCGGGGTGGTCTTCCGCCGGTTTCAATCTGACGTTACACCGGTGGCGGGATGGGAGACTTGAGGTGCTGTCTCGATCAACGCTGTGGCTTCACGTAACAGAATGCGGGCGAAGACCCAATCGAACCAGAAACCATGCTCGGCACTGCCGAGATCCAAACCATCGTCGAATCTGGTTTCGATGCTTTCCCGGCCTTGCGCCAATTGGGTGGCGGCCTCCTGATTTTGGGAAAGTTGATGGCACGACATGGCGAGAATTACCCGGGCAGCGGCGACCCGCGGCGGGTTGTCACCCGGATAAGCCAGACAACGTCGGCACCATTCTTCCGCCCTGGCATAATTGCCCTGGCGATATTCCATGAGCGCCAACGAAAGGGAACCCCAGGCGGCTTGAAAGACGGTTTCGGCATTCGTATGGTCAGGTGCGACGCTACCGAAGGATTTTGCCGCCAGTTCTGCCAAACGTGTCAAGGCGTTCATGGTTTTCGGGTCCGCCGGCAGGAGCAGGCAGATCTTGACCACTCGTTCCGCCGCCACTGAATGCGAGGTGCTGGCGAAGCGCGCAATCGCCTCCTGACGGAAACGTTCATAACCCTTCACATCGTCGAGTTCGATCAATACCGGACCGAGCCGGAGATAATCCAGCGATGCCATGTCCCACTCTTCAAATTTGTTGATTTGCAGCAGCACTGCAAAACGATTGGCCGCTTGCGGCCAGCGGCCTTGCAGCGCGTGCCACTCGCCGACGGCGCGGAACACCCGCGCCCCGTCCAGGGAGGATTGAGTCGGGACATAACCGTTCAAAAGATTGTCCGCTTCATCAAAAGCGTTCTGTCTCACCCGTACGTCGGCCAGCGTGAGCTTCTCCCGGATTTCAGCTTGCCGGCGCAATTCGGCTTCGTTGGCCCGCGCCCGCTCGGCTTCCTGGCGAAGCAGGTATTGCTGTTTCTCGGCGGCAACCGCGTCCCGGCGGGCGGCGCGTTCCATGAAAAACAGCCAGGTTGCCGTTCCCAATCCGATAAGCAGCGCCGCCGCCACCGCTGCGCCGGAGGCAAAGAGGATTTTGTTCCGGCGAACCAGTTTTTGAAACCGGTAGAGCCGGCTGGGCGGACGGGCGATGACCGGCTCGTTGTTGAGGTATCGCTGAACATCCATCGCCAATCCATTGGCCGTTTCGTAACGCCGCCGGCGGTCCTTGTCCAAACACTTCATCACGATCCAGTCCAGATCACCCCGCAGCAGGGAAATCAACTTGGGCGCCTCGGCGTGGCGCTGCACGGCCGTCGTCGTCAATTCCGTGCGCTGCAACGTGGTCAGCATGGTGGAGGGCCGCTGCGGCTCCTTTTCGCGCAAGGTCCGGCGCATTTCATCCAGGCCGGATTGCAGCAGCATTTTCGCGTCAAACGGCGTCCGGCCGGTGAGCAGTTCGTAAAGCAGCACGCCCAGACTGTAAATGTCGGTGCGCGTGTCAATGTCCAGCCCGCTCATCTCCGCCTGCTCCGGACTCATGTAGGCCGGTGTGCCGATGATCTGCTCGTAGGCGGTGAAGAGGGTTTGCTCCGTCAGCTTTCCCTCGATGGCCTTGGCGATGCCGAAATCAATCACTTTCGGCACCGGCACGCCGTCGTGCAGCGTCACCAGAACATTCGACGGCTTGATGTCGCGGTGGATGATTCCCTTCTGGTGCGCGTGCTGGATGGCGTGACAAATCTGGACGAACAAATCGAGCCGTTGGCGGGTGTCGAGATGGTTCTGGTCGCAGTAGTCCGTGATTTTGACGCCGCGCACCAGTTCCATCACAAAGTAAGGACGTCCGGTTTCCGTCGCGCCCGCGTCCAGCACCCGGGCGATGTTCGGATGATCCATCATCGCCAGCGCCTGCCGCTCGGCCCCGAAGCGCGCGATGACGCTCCTGGTGTCCATGCCGAGCTTGATGATTTTGAAGGCGACCCGGCGCAGGACCGGTTTCTCCTGCTCGGCCATATAAACCACCCCACAGCCGCCTTCGCCGATTTTTTGCAGCAGCTTGTAACGGTCAATCCGCGTGCCCGGCCCTTCTATCGGCACGGACGCTTTGGTCGTGGTTCCGGTCCCCGAGGAACCCGTGCCAGCGGCCGAATCCCCGGCGCCCGGCGGCGGCGTGCTGGCGAACGGTGTGATTTCGTTGAAGAATTTATCGGCGTCCGATTGCGCGGAAAGCAATGCTTCGACCCGGGCGCGCAGGGTCGCGTCCCCGGCGCAGGCCTCATCGAGGAACGTCCGGCGCGCGGCGGGACTGGTGAGCTGACGCGCCGCGTCAAACAAGGCTTCCATCTGCTCTGCCGTCTTCGTCATGCGCTGCGGTGGTTATAATTTATTTTGCCAAACATTTCTGAAAACACAGCGAAAATCTCCGTTGCGAACCGTCCGGTCTCAAGCCTGGCTGCGGATATTCTGGAACAGCCAGGCCTTGGCAAAAGCCCACTGCCGCTCAATCGTGCGTTCGGTAACCCCCAGAATGCGGGCTACTTCCTGGTTGGTCAGGCCGCCAAAAAATTTAAGGATGACAATTCGCGCCTTATCCGCGTCTTCGGCTTCGAGCCGTTCCAGCGCTTCGTCCATCAACAGGATCTTGTCGTCCGGGGTCGCAGCGGCCAGGTTCAATTCGTCAATGTCCACGCGCAACTGCCCGCCGCCGTGCTTGAGCCGCGACTTACGCCGCGCGTTTCCGATCAGGATGTGCCGCATCGCCCTGGCAGCGGCGCTGAAAAAGTGGACGCGATTCTCCCAGGTGCGGTCGCCGGCACCCACCATGCGGAGCCAGGCTTCATGCACCAAGGCCGTGGCCTGCAGTGTCTGGCCGGGAGCCGCCTGGGCCATGTGCGTCGCGGCCAGGCGGCGCAGTTCGCTGTAAACCAGCGGCAGCAAATCCTCCGCCGTCTGGCCGCCGCGTTTCATGGCTTGCAACATTTGAGTGATGTCGCTGGTGATTTCGTCGGGCATGGGCAGAAAATTCAGGTTACCATCGGACGGCAACCCTGCTTAAATAAACACTACGCGGCCTGAATCGTCAATGTGAAGAAGATTTATGTAATTCCAAAAAAAAAGAGGCAGACCCAAGGTCTGCCTCTCTGAAACGAATAATGTGTAAAAGTCTTTCAGGAAACCAACCGGCGGCGCAGGACAAACACCAGACCGCTTAATCCGAGGAGTGCGATAGCGGCGGGTTCGGGAACGGCGGTTAAGATCGTATAGCCCGCCATGCTGGTGGTATCAATGTTGACATTGCCCACAACTCCATTGCCTTCAAGGATGCCCCTTGTCTCCCAGCTTTGGGCCATAGTGGTGGCGTTACCGTTGATAATCAACTCGCCGCCGGCGAGATCTATCATCCGATTGGCGTCGCTGACTAGATTAACAGAGTCACCGCCGACTTGCCCAACCGCATCGTTCACGCCGAGGTTCTCGTTAATTGTAAACGTTCCGCCATACAGGTTTAAATGACCACCCCAGAACAAATAGCCTATGTTGGCCGTTCCCCCGTATTGGTTCCAGGTAACACCCTGTCCACCATTAAACCACCAGTTGTCTCCCAGTCCGATTCCTTCGGCGACATAGGAGCCTCCGGTGTACATGTTAATTACACTGGTATTGCCTACGGGGGCCATGTACCACCCGACATTGAGTGAACCATAAATGTCCAATCTCTGTCCCCATTCCGGTCCATAAAGTGTCGGGTAGACCGGGCTGCCTCCACCAGGGGCGACCCCCCACGTGCCAGACCATGCGCCTACGTTGGCGGTTTCACTAGCTCCGATTATCGGGTACGAAGTATTACCTGACGGTATGTCGTTAAACACATTATAGTTGTTAATTCCCGGCACACCGTTATCCCAGTTGGCAGGGTTATTCCAATCGTTATCGAGTGCACTACCTATCCAATGGGTATCGGCCATCGCAGTTGTAATCATGAACATGGCCGATGCCGCGGCCACCAGATAATAGAGTTTTTTATACGTCTTTTTCATAAGTATGGTTGTTTCTGCTTTTTGACTTCAGAGTTAAAGCTACTTTACAGAGTTTTCGGGCACAAATGCAACGCCACTTTGCGCATAACAATCGCCAAAACCCGCACATCTTTGAGGCTTGCATCCTGAAATCCTCCGCATTCTTCCCCTTTCGGGCAGGAATTGAGCTGCCCGACATGATCAGGTCCGTTCAAAATCCATCCCGGACATCCGAGGGAAGCGATTAACGCTTTTCTTCCAGTTTACGCCAGTTGATTTCCGGCCAGCCATCGGTGCTCCAATTGAGCGGCAGGATGGCCAGCATGGATTGTCCATGTCGGGTGCCGTTGTAAAAATGACAACTGAACCAATCGGTGCCGTTTTCAGAATAAATGCCGGATTGACCAGGACCAATGAATGGTCCGCTCGTACTCAAAAAGGAGCTGCCGCCGCCGGTAATCAAGTCCGCCCCGCTCTTGTCCAGGTAGGGGCCGGTGATTTTGGGGCTGCGCCCGACGCGGATTTCGTACGTGCTGTTCGTGCCGCGGCAGCACAACCCCCAGTTCACAAACAAATAGTAATCATCATCGTGGTGATAAATATACGACGCCTCGATGGAATCGTTGAAGGCGAGCGAGTACATCGGCGAATTGGTGGCGAGGCGTTTGCCAGTTCCGGGATCAAGCTGGACCATTTTGATACCGCTCCAAAATGAGCCGAAAGCGAGCCAAAGATGGCCGTTGGCGTCCAGACAAGCCGCCGGATCGATCGCATTGAAATCGTCATTGCTGGTAGATTGAACAACCAGCCCCTGATCCGACCATTTAAATTTGGGGTCAGCGGGGTCAAGGGTCGGGTTGGTCGCCAGCCCGATGGCCGAATCATTTCTTCCGAAGGACGAAACCGCATAATAAAGCAAATAGCGATCACCCGGATGAATAATGTCCGGCGCCCAATAATAGATCCAATGATTCCGTGGCACCGCCCGGGCCGTCCAGGCCGGAGCATTGGTAAAAACGGACGGCCCGTGTTCCCATTTTACCATATCCTTTGAATGATAAGAGGGAATACCGCGACCGGTGTAAAATACCCAATACTCTTCCTTGCATTTGAGGATGGCGGACGGATCGTGCACACGCACGTCACAGTTGCCGAATTGCGCGAGCTCATTGGTGTTTGCGCCGGATTGAGTTTGCGCCCAGCCGGTTTGTGCCGGGAACAAAATCCCGGATGTCAAAGCGAGCGCAATGATTGCCCGTTTGAAACCTTCAGAATAATGTCGAACCGGTTTCATGGCGCCTGGCGAAATCACTATTGCGTCAAGCGGAAAAATTCAGACATTGGCGATCCCGGCACCTGGATGGGCGCGGACTGATTGCTGTTGGTCGTCCACGGTCCCGCGAGATTTGTGGCTTCCAGCAGCGTGGCGTTGGTCGCCGTCCAATAGACCAAGTTTTCATCCGGATAGCGGGCCACGCCCAACTGCAACGGACCGCCCGGCGAAGAGGCCACGGCAAAGAAAGCGTTCGTGATGCTGTTTAACTGGCCATTGGCCGGATTGCTCAGGTTGACCCGGAAGAAAGCGCCGGGCTGCAAGACGTCCGTCGGCAGTGAAATGACCTGGTTGGTCTGGCCGGGCACAAACTGGAGCGTGCCGTTGGTCACCACTGAACCATCCGCCGCTTCAACGGTGAAATCCATCGAGACATTATTGGTGATGAAGGAACTGAGATCAACCGGAATACCGCCGGACGACGGGTCGAGATAATTCAAGTTGGTTCCGGCGGCAAGCCCGACCAGGACAGGCGACGGCGGCGGCGTTTGAAATCGGATCACCGAGAGCGAATTGGCGGGCAACGTGTAGCCAAAAATCGTGGCGGCGTTCGAAATGACGTTGTTCACCGGATAAATGTTGGTCGGATTCGCCGGAGAATTTTCGGCCAGCGGATTGGCGGAGGTCAATTGCGTCAGGCTGGCCTGCGATGCGATCGACGGAAGTCCGTTCAGGTTGAACGTGGTAGTGATGGAGTTGCTGGTGGTGTTCACCGCTTTGAGAATGATCTGGCCGCTGGCATTGGCGTAGCTGGCTGAGGCGTAAAGCGGCAGCACCACGGGATAACTCACGTCCAAGGTCAACGTGTTATTGACGTAACATTGAATCCGCAGGCCGGTAAGAACGATGCGCAGGTCGTACCAGGTGCCGGTCTGGACCGACCCGACAACGCCCTGGCCGATGATGGATTTGGTGCCGTTAACCATCTGCTCGACGGCGGTCTGGGTGTTGTTCCAGCCACCGACGTTGAACCACGTCCAGTTGGTGTCATTGAGCCAGTTGAACAGGATGAGAAACCCTTCGTTGCCACTCACCTTCCGGGCGCGGACGGAGATGGTGTAATTGGCCCAGTTGGTGTTGCCGGTGGTCGAGCGGCAATCGGTGGTGATGGCGGTCTGTTGGTAAACCCCGCCGCTCGTGCCCCAGGAGCCGTTGTAAACCCGCCAGCCGGACGCGCCGGAATTGAAATCACTTTGGTAAAGCGTCACGCCATTGCTCGTAACAACCACATTGGCGTATTGGACGGAGGTATTCCACGAACCGAGACCCACGGCGCCGTGCAGGCTGTTTGTCGCGTTGCCGATAAAGGCGATGGCCAGCGGCAACACTGTGTCGCCACGATTGGCGAAGAACATTTGTTGCACATAGTAGGACGGTGTGCCGTAAACCTGCGCATTGTTGAAGTAAATCAAATCGGGATACCAATTCTCGGCGTTCACATTTGCGAAGAGCGGTGCGTAGGAAGCCATCGCCACGATATCCGCGTTGCGCTCCAGGCCGGTCATGAAGGCGGCCTCACCCAGTGCGCCGATGAGGTTCCCATGTCCGCCACCGGTGGTTACGGCATATTCACCAACATAAACCTTCGGTCCGCTGCGGCTGTAGCTTTCATATTTCGTGGCGTTGGCCATGAAGAAGGTCGGGTCCGAATAATAGTGCTCATCGCTGATTTCCACCGGGTCCGAAGTGGGAAGGCCGCCCCAGTTATCGGCAATGATGTGCATATCCGGGTCATTGGCTTTAATTGCATCATAAAAGAGCGCGTAACGATCGTTGTAGGCGGAGCCGCCATTTTCGTTACCGATTTCTATGTATTTTAAATTGAACGGCGCGGGATGACCGGCGGCGGCCCGCAGCGCGCCCCAGGTTGAATTGGTCGGCCCATTGGCATACTGAATCGCATCTAACGCGTCCTGCACGTATGGCCCCATCTGAGCCAGGGGCACCGAGTCTCCGGCGGAAAAGACGTCCATGCCGCAGTTGATGACAAACAGCGGTTGCACGCCGAGGTCCTCGCACATTTGCAGGTACTCAAAATAACCCTGGCCATTATCCACGTAATAACCCCAGAGATTATTCTGGTACCAGCGGTCGCCCAGCGGGCCGATGGTGCGTTTCCATTCATACATATTGGTGAGGGAATTGCCGTTCACCCAACTGCCGCCCGGAAAACGCATGAAGGATGGCTGAAGGTTCACGAGCAGGTTCATCAAATCCGGCCGCATGCCATTCGGGAGATTATCAAATGTCTGCTGGGGAAAGAGCGAAACCACGTCCAGCCAAACCGATCCCGGCTGGGCAATCACCATCGCCAACCGCCCGGCGGTATCGCTGCGGTTCGGGACCAGCGTTAGTGAAAAATATTGCCAGTTCGTCGTCAGGTTGGTGACCGTTCCCTCCGCATAGGTCTGATTGCCATTGGCGCTCTCCAGACCGGCGTAGATCGCCCCGGTGAAGCCGCTGGAACATCGCGCGTAGAAAGCGAGATGGTATGTCTGGCCGGCCTGGAAATGCATGCCCCAATAGCCGTTGTTGGCAAACCCGACGCCGCCGGAGCCGGTGGAAAAATTAAGTCTGGCGGAATACAGATTGCTGGCGCTCAGCGGCAGCGAAGAAGCAGCACTCACGGTCCCGGCCGCGCTGCCGGTCGTAATAAACTGCCAGCCGGCGGTAAAGCCGGGCGCCTCGAAGTTGCGGTTGGACACCATCTCCGCGTATATCCCGCCGTCGCCGGCATGATTGATTTCCTCGAAAAAAATGCCGAAGAGATTGGAACTGATTTGAGCGCCAGGCTGGTTCGCCTGAATCGTCAGTGTGGCCGTTGTCTGCGCTTTAGCTGAAAATCCACCGAGAGTCACTGCCACAACAATCCAGAATTGAAAAGCCGCAACCGTTTTTGGAAACGAGGATGCTTTTCTCATAAAACATGAACCAAGCCGCCATTCATTCAAGGTCATCTGACCAAACGGATAAAGGTTGTGTTGTTGGTCATCGGCAATGTCAGCCACCATTGATTGCTGATGAGTGTTGGCGAACCGACGACCGGGGACCATACGGCGCTCGCGCCCAAAGTGGGACTGGACTCAGCGGTAAAGCCGAGGCCATAGGATGGCCAGGTCACCGTCAGATTCGAAGCGGCAGCGGACATGCCCAGGCTGATCGGCAGCGCGAGAGCATTGGGCCCGGCGAGATCATTCGCAGCAAGTTGTGCCGGCGTCAGGCGACCGTCATAAATGCGAAACTCGTCGATAGCCGCGTTGAGCCAGGCGTCGGCTCCAAACAGGGAACGGCCGATGAATGACCACGCCGAGCTGACACTGCCCAACGGCGGGGTTGTATTGGTGACCGCATTGAGCAGAATTCCATTTGTGTAAATTGCGTCGTAACCATTCGCCGGATCGAGGATGCAATCCACCTGTAATGCCAGGTTGTCAAAGATTCGCGGCGTGGCGAGGTTCAAGCTGCCGGCGGTTGTGACCAGCCCCAATTGTGCAATACTGGAAACCGTATGCGGACTGAAAGACAGGTAGTTTTGACCCACTGCATTGGAGCTGTCGCCAAAGTCAAAGAGCTCTGCCCCGTTTCCGTTCGCCCCGAAGGTGGCCCAGAATTCAATCGTGGCCGCGGAAGAGCCGGAGGCCAATCCGCCGGGCAGATTCACGTAATCACCGTATGCCCCGGTGAGTTGCAGGGCATTGTTCGTGATCGCAGCGTTGCCCTGGAGCAGCCCGTGCGCCATGCCGATGGAATCCCAGACGACGTTTGATGTGTTTGACGCAAAGCTGTAGCGGTGCGCCAGTGCGGGCGGGGCGTAAGCGAGGTCTTTGATTTCCGCGCCGCTCAAGGCCCGGCCAAAAATGCGGAACGAACCGATCTCGCCCCCGAACAGCGGGTCGGCGGAATACTGGCTATGGCCGATGTAATTGGTCTTGGCCAGCGTCTGCCAGGGACGGATGGTCAGACTGTTGTTTGTCGCCACGGGAACTCCGTCCAAATAAAGCAATCCTTTCGAGCCATCCAAGGTAACAGCGACGTGACACCAGGAATTTGTGGGCAAGGCAAAAGGCGCTTCAATGGTCTGTTCCGCGCCGTTACCATTGATGGTGATGGCAAAACGCATGTTGCCGGAGCTTGCTCGCGGCGTGAGGAACAAATAGTTGGTCGTGCCGGTGCCAAAATCAAAGATGCGCTGCCAGGTCGCGCCCCCGTTCCATTTGACCCAGGCCGCAAAGGAGCTGGCATTGGCGACCGGGATTGGTAACAGGGCGTATTGGGATGTGCCGTTGAGATTGAGCACACTCCCAAAACCCGGTTCGTTGGTGATCACCGCCCCGTTCTCCAACGTACCGTTGTAAAGTCCGCTCGCATCGCTGGCGTCCACGTTGAAAGGGTAAAACGCGCTCCAGTCGTTGGTGAACGCAGGCCAGCCATCGGCACTCCAATTAAGCGCGCCGATCCCCAACGTGGCCGTGCCGCCATTGTTGCCGTCGTAATAGTGATAGGTAAACCAATTCGTGCCGTTGTCGTTCAGGATGGCCGCATGGCCGGGACCGATGAAACGGCCGGAGCTTTCCAGAAACATCGTACCGCCACCGTTGGTCATGTTGACACCGGCCTTGTCATAATAAGGCCCCGTGACATTGGCGCTGCGACCCACGCGGATGTTGTAGGTGCTGTTAATGCCGGCACAACAGCCGCCAAAGTTGACAAACAGATAGTAATAGCCACCGTGCTGGTAAAGACACGAGCCTTCTTCGGTGTTGCTGAAAAATGTCGGGCCGTTATTGGAAACGCGGTAAATCGGCGAACCGGCAGAGATACGTTTGCCGGTGGACGGATCCAGTTGCATGATGAGAATACCGTCCGAGTAAGAGCCGAACGACATCCATACTGTGCCGTTGGTGTCCACCATGATGCTGGGATCAATACAGTTGTAGGCGGTGAGATCGGTGGTGGCGTTTGTGGCAAAATCCGGGTTGGACTGGATGATTTTCCCCTGGTCGGTCCACGTCGGCGCGATGAGCGAGGGGCTGGTGATCAGTCCAATGGCGGAATTGATCGTGCCCCAATCGGAGCAGGCATAGTAGAGGTTATACCTTCCGTTGAAGTAGGCCTCGTCCGGCGCCCAAAAGTAACCGGTAAAACCCGGCACGGCATTGGTCGTCCAGGGTGGCGGATTCCCGGGAAACACCGGATGGGTGTAATTCCAATTCCGCAGGTCGGTGGAATAGATGACGCCAATGCCCTGGCCATCGCCGAAATCGAAATAGAAACCACCATCCTTGATCACTGTGCCCGGATCATGCAGGTAGTCATATCCCAAAACAGCTTGTTCTTGCGGCAGATAAGGAACGGAGTTTGTATTCGGCACCACCGTCACGGTAATCGAATTGGTGCTGGCGAACGCGCCCAGCGTAGCCGTAAGCGTGGCGTTCCCGGCAGTGACGGCGCTGACAAGTCCATTGGTGTCAACCACGGCAACATTCGGATTACTGGATTGGTAGGCAATCGTTCCCGGCAACGTGGCCGGATCCAAAGCCGTCAGAACAGCATTCTGAACGTTTGGGTAATCGCCCAGGACTACCAATGTTCGAGACATACCCACCGTCAGGTTGGTGGAAAATGAAGCGAGGTGTATGTCTTGCAAGGAACCGCCCAGCGGAACGGTAGTTACCATCGTCCGGCCCGGCAGGCTGATCGTGTTCATAACGATATCCGACGTGTCTTGCGCCTTGCCATACGCCAGCAAAATACCCCGTGAAATCCAATTATTTACCGTAGCCATGAAGCCGCCCGGCAGGACCAGTTCGCCACCAGCCAGGTTCATGGACCTAGTGGCATCAGACGCGCTGTCCATCGTGTCGAGAGTCAGGCCATTGGTAATGCTCAAGATACCGCCATACAGGTTCACCTGGCCGCCCCAATACATGTAGTTAATGCCGGCAAATGCATTGCCGTACAGGTTCATCGTCACATATGGTCCGCCCCAGTACCACCAGGTGTCACCCAACGCCAGCCCGTAGCCGGACATCGAAGAACCATTGAACAAATTAACAACACTGGGATGCGTTGGATCGCTCTGCACCGGGACGAGGTAATTGCGCCAGTTTAGCGTGCCGTAAAGGTTGAGTCCGGCTCCAAACTCCGGGCCGTAAACCATGTCGGAAGAACTGCTGCCCGGACTTTCGACCTCGCCGTTGGTAATCGTTATCAGCGACCAGCCATTGGCGGAGTCCAGCCAGACATTGGCATTCACGGTGGATGAGGGCACGCCAACGGGATTCCAGTTGTTCGGGTCCGCCCACAATCCATCCCCGCCAAGGCCCGACCAATGGGAATCCTGGGCCGACGCATTGCAAACCAACAATGCCGCCGAAATAATAGAGGCCGCATTAAGGCTTTTTATTTTCATTTAAAACAGGGAGAGGCCAACCAACTACGGCGTCTGCAATCGGAAGAATGTCTGGTTATTGGTCGGCGACAGCGACAAAAAGTTGATGCCGTTCGTTGCCGTCGCCGCGCCGGCAACCGGCGTCCACAACGCGCCCGAGCCGAGGCTGGGAGAACTGTAGAGCCCCAACCCGTTGTTGAAGGCAGGCCAGTTGAGCGTCAAACCCGTCAATTCGCCGGACAAACCCAGCGACGAAGCCGTAATCTGTTCGACGGGCAACGTCTGGGATGAAATCAGCACCGAATCCATCTGGCCATTGAAATACGGATCCGCGGAGAATTGGCTGCGGCCCAAATAATCCTGGGAACCCTCAACGTCAGACGGCAGGATATACGCACTGCCGTTCACCGCTACGGCCTGCCCGTTGACATACATGACCGCCTCGCTGCCGTTTAACGTTACTGCGACATGGGTCCAGACACCGACCGGCAGAGGGCTCGGCGCGGTTAAATTCCAAATGGCATTTCCAGCATCAGGCGTAATTTGAAATTGCAAAGCGCCGGTGTTGGCTTTGGCTGTCAGCATGGCATAACTTGTTGTTCCCGAACCAAAATCAAATAGCCGCTGCCAGGCGTTGCCGCCATTCCATTTGACCCAGGCGGAAAACGTTCGCATGGCGCCGATGCCGGAAGGCAGACTGACATACTGGCTCGCCCCATTCAAATTCAACACGGAACCCCGAACCGGATCGGATAATGTGGAAGCACCGTTCACCAGCGTACCGTTGAAATTGCCATTCGTATCCGCGGCGCCATTGTCGAATGAATAACTTGCCGTCCACACACCATTCGTCGGACCCGGCAACACATTTACTAAATTTGTTGCGGTGTTCCCGGATGCATCTGTGGCTGCCAGCAGGATCTGGTAGAATCCATTGGTGGTGGTTGGGTCCAAGGGCACGACAAAGTTACCGCTTTCCACACCCGGAATCGGCCCCAGCACGACGTTGGTTGTGTTCGTACTGCAAAATTCAACTGTCCAGGCCAGGTGGGAATCAGACAAGGGAACATCAGCATAATCAACCGCAGTGCCGGCGAATGAAATCACACTGCCGGGCTGGAAATACGTCAACACCGTTGGCGCGGTAATGCGCGGCTGCGGCGCAACAATTTCCGCCGGCGCCAATGCCCGGCCATAAAGACGCACAGACGCTATTTGACCGTTGAAATACGGATCGGTAGGAAACTGGCTCCGGCCAAACCAGACGTTGGTGGGTGCGATGTCGGGCGCGGTGAGCGTCATTGCAGCATTGGTCACCACCGGCGTTCCGTTCACGTACAGGATGCCACGCGAACCGTCGGTGGTCACTGCCACTTGCGTCCAGGCACCCACCGGCGCCGGGCCGGGCGCGTCTAGATGCTGTTCGCCGGCGATGCCGGACGAGGTTATGGTGAACCGTATCACGCCGGCGGCATTTTGGGGTGTGAGAAACGCATAACTGTTGGTATTCCGACCGAAATCGAAAACGCGCTGCCAGGGCAGGCCGCCACCCCACTGGAACACGGTAATAAAACTGCAGGCGTTGGCCGCGCCACCGGGCAGGCTGACAAACTGGTTGGTTCCGTTCAGGCTCAACACATTGCCCAGCAACGGATCATAATAGGCGTCAGCTCCGTTGTTCATTAAGCCATAATACTGGCCGTTGTTATCGCTGGCATCCATGTGGAAATGGTAAAGCGCCGACCAGTCGTTGGTGAACGTCGGCCAGCCATCTGCCGTCCAGAATAGCGGCTCCAGATCATAGGTCGGCGCACCATTATTGTTGCCGTCATAATAGTGGTAGCCAAAATATTCAATCCCATCACCCTCAAGAATTCCCATCTGCCCCGGCCCGATAAATTTGCCCGTGGTTTTAAGGAACAAGGTGCCGCCGCCGGACACCATGTTCACGCCGTTGCGGTCCAGGTAAGGACCGGTGATGTTCGTGCTGCGGCCGACGCGGATGTTATAGGTGCTGTTCACGCCGGCGCAACAGGTGCCCCAATTGGCAAAGAGATAATAGTAACTTCCGTGTTGGTAGAGGTACGAGGCTTCAATCGGGTCACCCGCAGCGTTGTTAAAAGCTTCATGAATGCGCGCCGGGCTATTGCTATTGATCAGACCGGTGCTGGGATCAAGTTGAACGATGTAAATGCCGTTCCAAAAAGAGCCGAACGACATCCACAGATTGCTGGACGCATCAAAGGTAACACTGGGATCAATGCAATTGTACGGGGTGCCGTTCGTAGACAGGACCACGGGCCCGCGATCCGTCCATAGATAGCTTGGGTTGCCGGGATCCAGCGTCGGATTGGTTGCCAGGCCGATGGCTGAAACCTGGCTGCCAAAGGTTGAAACCGCGTAGTAAAGATGGTAGAGGCCGTTGAAATAGGTGAGGCCGGGCGCCCAAAAATTCCCCGTGAATCCTGGAACCGCGCCCGTCGTCCACGCCGGGGGACTGGAAAACACACTGGGACCGGCTGCCCAATACTCCAAGTCGGCTGACGACTTTGATGAGATGCCTTGGCCGGTATAGAAGACATAATAACGCCCGTTGCACTGGAGCACGGCCGAGGGATCGTGGATACCCAGGTTCCCGCGCAGGTCCGACGGCGCCGCCGGAAGAGACAAATTCGAACCCAGCAAAACTCCCAGAAGAATTGGCCGCAACCAACCGCAAGAAAATTTCCCCGGCAACAGCATTGGCGCGCCAGCCAGTTTGAAGATATCAGCTTGTAACAAATTCACGATTGAAACTTATAATAAGTATACCGCTGGCTGGACTTTGCCAAAACTCCATTTTGCGAATAAAAAGCGCCAAAAAACGCTATGGCGCGATGGTCCCTGCCGCCCGTACCCATACTGCCAAACCTCCACTGCGAAAGCATAAATTGGCGTTTTTTTTTCGCAAAATGGCGTTTTGATTACGGTTCATACACTGTAACTTAAAACTTTGAAGCGATCCAAAATGTCGTATCGTCAAAACAAATTGCCGACGATTCAGAATCAGTTGCGGCGAATTGGCCGCGACAGAATTTTGTGAGAATTTCTTCCGCGATTCGAACCGGTTTGCTGATTATGCTGGGTCTGCTGGTCGCCGGTGCCCGCAATGATGCGCGCGAGCAACTCAGCCTTTCCATTACCGGCCCGACCAATCGTGATGTCATCACCGGTTCTTTGAACTATGTGATCAAAGTCACAAACCTGTCGGCGGCCCCAATCTCAGACGTTCGGGTGTACGATATTTTGCCGGCCTCGGTGCGGTTTCGGAGTGTTACGAATTCCTACGCCCGCCCGGCCAGGATCTCGACCACTGGAAGGAACGTGGTTTTCTTTTTCCACCAGATCGACGGTAAGAATACCGCGCGCATGACGTTGACGGTATTGCCGATGGCGGTCGGTTCCCTTACTAACACGGTCTCGCTGGTTGCCTCGGGGATGGCCGACGACCTCACCGCCAGCAGCCGGTTCACGGTGTTGTCAACCCAGGTGAGCATACACGATCCCGCGATGGCCAAGGAGGACGGCATGTATTACCTCTACAGCTCCGGACCGGGCATTACTTTCTATACTTCCGAAGACATGACGAACTGGAGCCTGGGAGGCCGTGTGTTCCCCGGCGAGCCGTCCTGGGCCAAAAGCGTGGCGAGTCGTTTCGATGGCCGTGAATGGGCGCCCGACATTTCGCGTCATGATGGCGAGTACTATTTGTATTACGCCGTATCCGCCCCGGGTGAGAATGACTCGGCCATCGGCCTGACTATCAATAAAACGCTTGATCCCGCCTCTCCAGCATACCAATGGAAAGACCAGGGCATCGTGCTTCGCTCGATCGCCGGTCGGGACCTCTGGAATGCGATTGATCCAAACATCATTGTGGACGGAGATGGCACGCCCTGGATGGACTTCGGTTCGTTTTGGGACGGTATCAAACTGGTTAAACTGGATCCCAATTGGAAAAACATCGCGGAACCGCAGGAATGGCATTCCATCGCCAAAAGAGACCGTTCCATTTTGGAAGATGACCGGGATCCCGGACCCGCCCAGATCGAAGGACCCTTTATTTTCAAAAAGGGTGATTATTATTATTTGTTTGTTTCCTGGGGCTTGTGCTGTCGCGGCAAGGACAGCACCTACAAAATCATGGTGGGGCGGTCGAGAGACGTTCGCGGACCGTATTTGGACAAGGATGGCATCAGCATGGCCGAAGGCGGCGGCAGTTTGTTACTGGGTGGCGACCAGCACTGGGCCGGCCAGGGAGGCTGCAGCGTTTATACATTTGACGGGAAAGACTATCTCGTCTTTCACGCTTATGAGCTGGCCGATAACGGCCTGCAAAAATTAAGAATTGCCCGGCTCGAATGGGATGAAAATGGCTGGCCGGTCACTGACGAAAAGACTCTGAATCAGTACCAAAGCCTCGTGGTCAAGTAGCCGGTGTCCCGGATGCCCGCTTTTGTCTGATATGGAATTCATCAACAATCCCGATTAACCGGAATATATAAAAATGACAACCCCCAGACTTTCCGTTCTCGAAAAAATCGGCTTTGGCGCCGGAGACATGGCGGTGAACGTCGTCTGGTCTTCGATGGCGTTAATCCTGACGTTTTTTTACACCGATGTTTTTGGGTTGAAGGCCTCCGACATCGCCTTGTTGATGCTTTTGCCGCGCTTGATTGACGCCTTTGCCGATGTCGCGATGGGAATGATTACCGACCTGCACACAACACGCTGGGGCCGCTACCGGCCTTATCTGCTTTTGTTGGCCGTTCCTTTTGGACTCTCGGTGATGCTCGTGTACACCACGCCGGCACTGGCCTACAACGCCAAGCTGCTTTGGGCCTACGTGACCTACACCCTGATGATGCTCGTCTTCACCTCCGTCACCATCCCGTACATTTCGCTCATCGGGGTATTGACGGAAGACCCGCAGGAGAAGTTATCCGCGAACGGCTACCGGCTCTTCTTCGCCAAGGTGGCGGCGTTCATGGTAACCATCATCGTGCCGCTCATGGCCGCCCGCTGGGGAGTGGGCCATCTCGCCCGAGGGTATCAGATCTCGATGGCTTTGATGGCCGGAATGGCGACCTTGCTGTTCCTGTTCTGCTTCTTTACCACCACCGAACGGTTGAAGCACACCGTGGACAAAAAACCATTCACGCTGCAGTTAGAGCTCCTTTTCAAAAACGATCAATGGGTGGTGCTGGCCGCGGTATGTGTCATCGCCACCATCGGCTACGTCATCCGGGGGTCGGTGGCGGCTTATTACGCCAAATACTACTTGTACGGCAACTTGCATCCGAACCAGACGGCGCTGTCGCAATTCCTCACCACGCATTCCTTTTTGGGCAAATGGAGCGGTGCCACCACCGGCGACGCGGTCTTGCTGTCAAATTTCCTCACCGCCGGCGTGGTGGCCTCCATTCTCGCGATGGTCTTTTCAACCTGGATCACGAAACGCTTCTGCAAGGTCCAACTCTTTCGCTGGAGCCAGATCGCCACCGCCGTCCTCAGCGTCATTCTTTATTTTGCAGTCAAACCCGGTGAGGTTGTATTGGCCTTCGTCCTCTATTTTCTCGTTTGTCTGGTGGTTGACCTGCAGGCGCCCGTCTTCTGGTCCGCCATTGCCGAGGCGGTAGATTACGGCCACGTCCGAAGCGGGAAGCGCGTGGCGGGAATGTCATTCGGCGGCATTTCCTTCTGCCAAAAAATGGGGATGAGCCTCGGCGGCGCTGCCGTGGGCGTGTTGCTCACCTGTTATCACTACGTGCCCGACCAGGTGCAGAGTGCTTTCACGCTCACCGGCATTGCGCTCTCGCTTTCCGTCATCCCGGGACTCTTTCATCTGGTAACGGGGTTTCTGATGTTCAAATACCGCATCACCGACAAATTCTACAACGAGATGATGCAGGGGCAGTCCTCCCAAACCGGTCCGAGCAGGGCTGTCCTCAAGGAGATACCGATTGCCTGAGCTTCATCTTTCATCAATCGTCTAGCGGAATCCGCCATGAAAATCTTACAGCCTCTGATTCAACAACGCGCCGATCCATTCATCGGCAAGCATTCCGACGGTTACTATTATTTCACGGCGTCGGTCCCCACCTATGATCGCATCGAAGTGCGCCGGGCGCGGACGATTGCTGAACTGGCGAAGGTCGCGCCGGTGGACGTCTGGCACAAACCCGTTCAAGGCCCCATGAGCGAATTGATTTGGGCCCCGGAAATCCACTGGATTGATTGTGCCTGGTATATTTACTTTGCTGCTGCCCCAACCCGCGCCATCAAGGACGGACTGTTCCAGCACCGCATTTATGTGATCGGGACCGACGCGGAGAATCCACTGGAAGGTCAATGGACGGTGCTGGGCCGCGTTGACACCGGCCTGGACAGTTTTTGCCTGGACTCGACCACCTTCCAGCACGAAAACATCCGCTACTTCGTATGGGCGCAGAAAGATCCGGCGATTGCCGGCAACTCAAACCTTTACATCGCCCGCATGAAAAGCCCCTCCCAACTGGCGACGCCGCCCGTCCGCCTTTCCCAACCCGAGTTCGATTGGGAAACCCGGGGCTTTTCGGTCAACGAGGGACCTTCCGTGCTCATTCGCCGAGGCCGGGTTTTCATCAGCTACTCGGCCAGCACGACGGACGAGAACTACTGCATGGGCCTGTTACACGCCCGTGATGATGCCGACTTGCTGGATCCGCGTGGCTGGAAAAAAGCGCCGCAACCGATATTCAAAACCTGCTACGAGCATGGCGTCTATGGTCCGGGCCACAACAGTTTCACCGTCGCCGAAGATGGCACAACCGATCTCTTGGTTTATCATGCCCGCACCTATACGAAGATTGAAGGTGATCCCTTATGGGATCCCAATCGCCACACGTACGTCAAGCCGTTGCGATGGGATGACCGGGGTATGCCTGTCTTTGGCCGCCCGTCCGTGGCCGAATGACCGCCGCGCCCGGAGCGAGAACGCTCGCGACCGCCAGGAATATTCCCGGCGACGCGGGTTTGAAGGCAAGCATTCGTTCGGTTGCCGCCACGTTAATTTCATAAAGCTGAACGGGCGGAACCTTCCGGGAAACGGCACGCGCTGTTTCACTCGTGGTAATAAACTTCCCAGCCCAGATATTTGCCCAGCGCCTCTCCCACGCCGGCACACACGCGCGTCGGGTTGATGGCGACGTGATGTTCAAAGCCATTCTCACAAATGTAACGGAGCAACTTCTGGAAATTTGGAATCTTTACCACGCCGTAACCGCCGAAGGTATTCAACGGATCGTTCGTCAATTCCCCTTCGCCAACGTAGGCGCGGATTTTGCCGGCGAAATCGTCGGTGCTGACCCGCAAAAAGGTGAACGGCGCCGCCTTGACGCGGCCCACCACCGTACCGTAGGCGCTCTCCTTGCCCACCACACCCGCGATGATTTCCTGGTAATCCATCACCGGCGCACCCTCGCCTTTTTCAACAAACACGTCCTTCGGCAGATTGCTGCAATGAAACACGACGCCCTTGTCCGGGTCTTCACCGTAATTGTTGTTCCAATCCACCAGCGCACTGGGTTTGCCGCTGGCCTGCGCCATGGCGTACATCGCCACGGTGCCCATGATGTCCACTTCGCAGGCGCTGCTCAACAGCATGTTGCTCATCATGCTCATCAAGGTGCAGGGCACCACGCCGAAAAATTCCTCCATCGCGGTCCAGCATTGGATCGCCGTCGCGTTCAGCCGCGCATCTTTCATCCATCTATCCACCGTCACGCCGAATCGGGCCATCTTGAGCAGCGCCACCGGCGGGATGGATTTGGCGACGACGTAATTTTGGATTTCCTTCAGTTTCGCCTCCACGGCCGCGTTACCATCCTTTATTTTGTTCACCCAGCCGAATAATTCGAACAGGTCGAGCGTCTCGATACTGATGCCGGACTGTTCCAGGAGTTTTTCACTGTAGCGAACGGTGTTGAATGCCGTTGGCCGGGCGCCCAGCGCGCCAATGCGGAGATTTTTTAATGCCTTGATCACGCGGCAGGTGACGACGAAATCCTGCAAATCCTGCTGAAAACTTTTGTGGTCGGGATTGACCGTATGCAGCCGCGTCAGCGTGAAAGGCTGGTGGTATTGCCGCAGATTGTTGCAGACCGACATCTTGCCGCAAAAACTGTCGCGCCGGTCCTTGATGGACATGATTTTAGGGTCATCGTTAAAGGCATGCACCAGCACCGGCACGCGGAGGCCGGACCAGCGAACGGCGTTGGCCACGGCGCGTTCGTCGCCAAAATTGGGAAGCGTGACCAGGATGCCGTCAATCCTGCCGGCATTTTCCTGGAAAAGCTCGGCGCATTTTTGCGCGTCCGCCAGGGATTCGACCGCGCCGAACCGGGTCGCGGTGGCCGGCAGCGCGACCACGGCAATGCCGTTCTTTTCCAGGACCGAGATCATTTCCTTCCGTCCGCTGTCACAAAGATGCGCCGGAAAAAAGCCGCGATTGCTGACGAGAAGTCCGAGAGTCACTTTTCCATTCATATTGTCCATTTTCGTTTTGGGCTGAAGTGCGAGTCAATCATTTGTTCCGCCTCGCTTGGCGTCAGAAATTCCGATGAACATTGAGGCGGTGGCGGGTGTAAGACTATCTTAAACTTTCCGGAATTCAACCAGGAATGGCTTCGGCATGTGCATTCAGCGAATAATCCATGCCGCCGGGGCCAAACAAATGACGACCCGAAAGATGAAGTGGCATCCCTTACCGATGCAACTTTTCCCGGAAAGGCGGGCGGGCAGACGGGATATAACGAACCTCGTGGCCGTCACCGCGGAGGCGGCGTGATCGGGCTTCCCTGGATTCAGCCAGTAATTCCTGGATGGTTTTCAGCAGTTGGGCGACATCCAACGGTTTCTCCATCAGAGCACCAACGCCTGCGGCCACGGCTGTGTCGTATTGATTGTCCTTCCCGGTGATAATGATGATGGGAAACGCAGGGGCCTGTCGGGTAATACTCTCAAAAACATCCCACCCGTCCCTGATGGGAAGACCAATGTCCAGCAGCAGCAGATCAACCTGCCCGGCCTTGAATTGTTCAACGGCCTCAGCACCATCCGCTGCTTCGACCACTTGATACCCCACATCCTTGAGAACTTTGCTTAAAGATTCACGCACGCTCAGGTCATCATCTGCAATCAAGATATTTTTCTTCATGTCCCCCGGTTTTTGTCAACCATCCAACAGCGGATGATAAAATCGATCCCCCGACACAGAAGGGCGGACGGGGGCGCTCAACTACTGGTTCCAAATGATTGGCCGGTTTGGCACTCATAATTCCGGCGGAGATTTCAACCCGTCAAATTCGCTCGCCGCCATTCAGCCAATAACCACGGCATCCTTCGAAGCCAGCCAGTTGTTCAAGGAAGACGGCAACCTGGAATCCTTCTTCTGGTAGCGGGCAGGACCCCAACCGGCCGGGACAGATACTGGTCGTGAGTGCAGGTTGGGAGCTGGCGAGAGATTCCGGTTGCCGTGGTCGCTGTTGTTTTCCTCCTTTATCAGAACTTCCAACGGAAGCTCCGGAAAGGAGAAAGCGCGGTAAAAATCAATTGCCACTTGTGTTTTCATTGTTCCAGCGGTTGAGGTTATTTATTGGTTTTTCACACGTTTGGCCCTACTCTTGAACATGGATTAGCGGTTGCTATGCCAAGTATGGGGCTAGGCTATTTTGGCCGGAACCCACGAATTTGAAGGCAATCCGCATGAAGATGAAGCAGACAGTTGACACAATTCCTGCCACCGGTGGCTCCCCGCGTGCCACCCCAACCCATCCGGCGGCGAAACTGCGCCTGGTCGGCCTCGTGCTGACGGCTTTGTTGGGTTCAATCCTGGTCATTTGGGTAAGCCGCACCACGTGGGAACGGGTGAATTACCTCCAGACTGAGTTTGCCGGGTTGAAGGCCAAGGATTTCTATCTGGCCGTTCATATGAAAAGCGAAATCCAGCGATTAAACGATGCTTTGCTCCGATATCGCCTTCGCGGTGAAGCCGCTGATTATGACCAGTTTTACAAAGTCTCACAAGATCTGACCCAATGGTTTAACGCCAACCAGAGCAACGCCGTCACACCTTTGGAACGCGACTTCTTCAAGCGGATCGGGGGCGCCTACAATGATTACCTGACTGACAGCACAAATTTGCTCTCCGCCCGAATTGGTTTTCTGGAAACAAAAGCCGTCGCCTTTCCAACCAGTTACGAGAAGGTACAACAGCAATCCCAACGCCTGCTGGATTTGTGTGACTCCTTTATTCGCGGTCAAAGTTCGGCTTTTGACAATTTTCTCCAGGAGTCGAACCACACCTTGGCCACCTTTCAAAGGCTGCTCAAGCTCTCGGTGGCGCTGCTGCTGACGCTGATCGTTGCGCTGGCGATACTGGTTTACCGCGGCACGATCGCGCCACTGCGCTATCGGCTGACCGAAAGCCGGGCCATCATCGCCCGGCAGGAAAAGCTCGCCTCGCTGGGAGTGCTTGCGGCCGGCGTCGCACACGAAATCCGCAATCCGCTGACGGCAATTAAATTCCGCCTCTACAGCCTGAAGAAATCCCTGCCCGCCGGCCTGGCGGACAGCGAAGACGCGGTGGTGATCGGCGACGAAATCAGCCGCCTGGAACGAATCGTCAGGGATTTCCTTCAGTTCGCGCGCCCTTCCGAGCCGGAATTTATTACCGTCCCGACCCAACGCATCCTGGGGGAGGTGCATGAATTGCTGAAGCCGCAGTTGAAGAAGTCCGCGATTGAGTTGAAGCTGGAGCCGTCCGAACCGGTCTGGGTGCGCGTTGACACCCAGCAAATCAAGCAGGTCCTGATCAATCTGATTCAGAACTCGGCCGACAGCATTGGCACCAACGGGGTCATCACGTTGCGGGCGCGCAACGGCGTGGGCCGCCAGGCGATTATGGATGTGATTGACAACGGCAAGGGGATTCCGCCTGAAGTTCAACAGCGTTTGTTTGATCCCTTCTTTACCACCAAGGACGGCGGAACGGGGCTGGGTCTGCCCATCGCGGCGCGAATTGTCGAGAAACATGGCGGTGAACTTCGCTACCAAACCCAGATCAATCGTGGTACCACCTTCTCCGTTCTTCTGCCGCGCGTCAGCGAACATGAAACCTAAAATCCTCTTAATCGAAGACAGCTCCAGCACCGCCGCCTCGCTGCAAAAAGTGTTGCAAGAGGAGGGTTACGACGCGGATATCGCCAGCCGTGGCGACGTCGGTCTGGAACAGGCGTGCCGGGAACAGTACAATGTTGTCATCACTGACTTACGGTTACCAGGCTTGGGCGGCATGGAGTTGGTGGCTCAACTTCACACCGCCAAACCGAAACAGCCCATCATTCTGATAACCGCCCACGGCACAACCGAAACGGCGATCGAAGCCACCAAGTTTGGAGCGTGCGATTATCTGCTTAAACCATTCGAGGCCGATGAATTGCTGGATTTGGTTGCCTCCGCCGTTGCCAGCAGCCGGTTGATGTCCGAACCGGTGGCCATGGGTGAGGCCCGAATGAATCGCTCCGCCATCATCGGTCAAAGCCGTGCCATGCAGGCGATTTACAAGGAGATTGGCCGGGTCGCAGCGACGCCGACGACCGTGTTAATCCGGGGCGCCACCGGCACCGGCAAGGAACTTATCGCGCGCGCCATATATCAGTACAGCGATCGCGCCGATAAACCCTTCATCGCCGTCAATTGCGCCGCCATTCCGGACACGTTGCTGGAGAGCGAGTTGTTCGGCTATGAACGCGGCGCCTTCACCGGTGCCCAGGGCCGCCGCATCGGCCGGTTTGAGCAGGCGCAAGGAGGAACGATTTTTCTCGATGAAATAGGTGACTTGAACCCCAACACGCAAGGCAAATTGCTGCGCGTGCTCCAGGAACACACCATCCAACGGCTCGGCAGCGAAGCCGACATTGCCGTGGACGTAAGAGTGCTGGCCGCAACCCACCGTGACCTGGAAACGGCCATCAAGGAAAGGGAATTTCGTGAAGACTTGTTCTACCGCTTGAGCGTCGTCACCATCACCCTGCCGCCCCTGAGCCAGCGCACCGAGGATATCCCTGATTTGACGAAATATTTTATTCATCGTTATGGAAAGGAACTCGGCCTCGATTCCCCGGCCATTCAGCCTGAGGCCATCTCTTTCCTGCAAAGCCAGCCTTGGCCCGGCAACGTGCGCGAGTTGGAAAATGTCATCCGCCAGGCATTGCTCCAGGCCCGGCCGTTCGCCATCAGTTTGGAACATGCGCAACGTGTGCTGGCCAAAACCCGGAAGCCGGCGGAGGCCAGCCAGCAAACCCACGCCGCTTACATCGCCGAGTTGCTCAACCGTGCGCAAAGCGGTGATATCAATGACGCCTATTCGCGTATGATCACCGATTGGGAACCCGAGCTCTTCAAGCAAGCCATCCAACTGGCACAGGGCAATCAATCCAAAATCGCCCGCTGGCTGGGCGTCAGTCGGATGAAGGTTCGGGAAAAAATACTTCAGTTTGGGTTGGACCCCCGGCGCGAGGAACGTAACAAGTAGCTGCGAAGCAGCTGCGGGGTCGATGCTGATTGGCAGGATTTATTCCATCAGTGGTTGCAAACGTTCCATTCTCAAAGCTCACCCGATCGAAATCCGCCTTGGAAACCACAGATAACGCGCTTTCCGCGGAAGGCACGGAACTTGCCAAAGACACGTCAGGCTCGCGACGAGTGGCCTGAGCAAAATAAATGCGAGGCAGTTGCCAGCCAGCAAAGCCGAGAGCCGTAAACACAAACAGTATGAAAAAAGTCTTTATCGTAACAATATCGGCCGCGCTGTTCGGCCTTGTCACACGGGCGGCGGACACCATTGAAACCAATACGAACACAACGGCCACCGCCTCGACGATACCAGCAGGCAATGACAACAGCTATGGTGATCACGCCGGCAAGTTTGGCGCCGGTGTCATATTCGGTGAACCCATCGGTGCGGATGCGAAGTATTGGTTCAACGAAACCATGGCCGTGGATGGAGCCCTCGGCTGGTCGTTTCACGATGACACGGACGTCTATCTGCACAGCGACGTTCTGTGGCACAATTTTCATTTAATTCCAGTATCACAAGGCCAGATGCCACTCTATTTCGGCGTCGGTGCACTGGCCAGATTCCGGCACGGTAACGATGCCAATCAAGCCGGCATCCGTGCGCCCGTGGGAATCTCGTACCTGTTCGACAACGCTCCCGTGGACATTTTCGCGGAAGTTGCACCCGCTGTTGACGTCGCGCCCTATGTGCGCGGTGAAGTCACCGGTGGCATCGGCATTCGGTATTGGTTCTAAACAATTCCACAACGCCAAGGAGGTGGTGTGGGCTGGCCAGCGCCTGTTTGAGTGGTCTTTCCAGACCACTCAACTCAGGCACTGGTGAAACAGGGGGGCCGACCACGCCAGAACCAGATTTATGACCAGAACTGCAAATTTAGCAGGCGCCTCGAAGACGGCAACAAGACGTGCTGTTTTACTCGGCTTTTTATTGGGTGCATTGGTGGCGACGACCTCATCTGTTTTGGGCACCCAAAGCGTAACCCTGGCCTGGAATCCAGTCACCAACGCCAACGTCGCCGGGTACAACATTTACTACGGCTCGGCCAGTGGCAACTACACCAACGTTATCTCCGTCGGCAACGTGACCAACGCGACGATTTCAGGCCTGACGGAAGGTGCGACCTATTACTTTGCCACCACGACCTTGAGCACTTCCGGTTTGGAAAGCGCTTATTCCAGCGAGATATCTTATACGGTTCCGGTTCCCAATGGGGTGCCCGGCATTCAAGTGACGCCGGGGAGCATTGGCTTTGGGACGGTGTTGGCGGGGACGAGCGTGACGAACAAATTTGTGGTACAGAACGCGGGGACAGGGACGTTGAGCGGGAGCGCGAGTGTGAGCGGGCCGTTCAGTGTGGTGTCGGGGGGGAGTTACAGTTTGGGGGCCGGGCAAACGCAGGCGGTGGTGGTGGTGTTCAGTCCGTTGGCGGCGAACAACTATACGCAGAGTGTGAGTTTCAGTGTGAGTGTTGGAACGGGGATGAACGTGACGGTGAGCGGGAGCGCGACGAATGTCTCATCGGCGACCGTACCCTCCCCACCCTCGGTCATCACCAGAACAATAACAGCTGACACAACCAACCTCATTACCCTGCAATTCACGACGAACCTGACATCGCCGACCTGGCAGACCCTCGGGGTGCTCGCGGGCTCAACCAATCTCTCTTTTACCAACATGCCCGCGGTTTTCCTTCGGGGCGTCTGCAATAATCTCACCGGCTCGGTCACGCTGACATGGCCACCAAGCACGGACCCGATGCTGTTGGGTTACATTATTTTTTCCGGCACGGCCAGCCAGACCTATAACAAGGCGGTTACGGTTGGCAAAGTAACGACCGCTACCATCTCCAATTTGACTATCGGCAAAACTTACTATTTCAAGGTCATGGCGTATGATTCCGTTTTGATTTTAAGCCTGGCCTTAAACGAAATAAGCGCCGTGCCCCAAGCAACGGGGTTTTCGCTGACATTTACCGGTCCCTGACGGTTCAAGCCCGCCAAAGAACGGCGGATTTCGCAACGGCCGACGGACCAATTTTCGACGGCAACTGCCAATGGCGACGACCGGGCGCGGATGCAAAGCCACGGATCGGTTTGATTTTTCGAACCAGGCCGTGCCGTTTATTTCGACACGGCGCGGTGGTAAATCTGCCACTCAAATCCGTTCAGACGGAATTGAGGCAGTTCACCAACTGGCGGATCTACCAAGCCTGAAATCGGGACCGGCTTGAACCCGCGGCCGTTCTTCAACGCCACCTGCCCCGAAACCGGCCGGTTCGAAAAATTGATGGCGACAATGAATTCATTCGTGCCGTCCGCGCGCATGAAGGTGACGACATCGTTTTCGTCGGAATTGTGCAGCCACGTTACGCGGTTATTACAAAAGCAGCTGGCATAGTGTTCCCGCAGGTTGATCAAGCCCCGGTAAATTTCACGCAGCGGCGGACGGCCCTTGGGTTGCCAGAAAATCGTCAATTTGTCGAAGAGCGCCGGGTCGCCGGATTCAGTCGCGTCGCCCACTTCCATGCCGTTGTAGAGCAACGGAACGCCATCCAGTGTGAACATCAGCGCCGAGGCCGCGAGCGCGCCATTAATGCCAAAACGCGCCACCGCCCGCGACTCGTCATGGTCGTCCGAGACCCGCATGTGGAGCGTATCCCTGGGAAATTCCTGCCGGCTTTGCAGCCAGGTGCGTTCCAGATCGGAAGCCGGCGCGCTGTCCATGATAATCTTGTTGAGGCTGGCCATCAGCGGCCAGTCATAATCAATATTAAATGCCTGCGTCATCAATTCCGGCTTGTTGGCCTCGGCCAACCACATGAAATCCGGTTTGATTTTTGCGACCGCGGCCCGCGCCGCGATCCAGAAATCCTCCGGCACCATGGAGGCGACATCGCAACGGTAGCCATCAATGTCGCAGGTTTGCACCCAGTATTCCATCATCTGGATCATGTAGTCGCGAAGTTGTGGGTTGGCGTAATTCAGACCGGCCACATCGCTCCATTCGGGAACTGGCGGCAGGATTTTTCCATTCGCGTCCCGTTTGTAATATTCGGGATGTTTCATCATCACGCTGTCCCAGGCGGTATGGTTGGCCACCAGGTCCATGATGACCTTCATCCCGCGCTGGTGCGCCTCGGCCACCAGCCGTTTAAAATCGTCCAGCGTTCCGTAACTTGGGTCAATGGCGTAATAATCCTTGATGGCGTAAGGGCTGCCATATTCCCCCTTGCGGCCTTTTTCGCCAATGGGTTGAATCGGCATAATCCAGAGAATGTTGACCCCCAGATGCTCCAATTGATCCAACTTGGCGGTGACGCCTTGCAGGTTGCCGGCCGGGGAAAAGTCGCGCGGGAAAACTTCATAGATCACGCCGTCCTGCAGCCATGCCGGGCCACTCTGCGCCGGCCGGTTGGAGAAATCCCCGCCATCTGCTCGTGCCACGGGCGCAACCAAACCAATCAACAGGCCAGGCCACAGGCAGAGTCCGATCAGGCGCAGCACCAAATGAAATTTTTTCATATTGAGACGATTACGAATCATCCATTTATTATCAACTTCCCCAGCATTACGGCAACCGCACAAACATGCAGCATCGCCAATCGTTCCCGACAGTCTTGCGCCGCATCGCTGGACACCACCACAACTGAAGACACGAAATGCAGTTCTTCTTCCTTTCGAGGAATCCAGTTTTCCAGTTCCTGATTATACAGTTAAGTTTTTCCAATTCCAACTCCGGTGTCAATAGGCATGCACGCGATAAAACCGGGCGAAATTCGTCGCACCGCCGGTATCGCTCAACAAAATGGTCCCACCGGCGCCGGACACAGCCTGGCTGACATTGACCCATGCGGCCGGGGCAAGACTGTCGCTGCGCTGGAGTTGATAAGTCCAGGTGTTTGACGGAGAAAAGCCCACCTGGACATTGCTGCCTTGCACGGTAACCGGCCCGAGGTTGAAGGACGGCAGGGTCGGACCGGACGCCGGGTTCAGCGGATCCGCGCCATTAAGATATTTTGTCAGGTTCGAAATCCCGTTGCCGTCCGCGTCGTCCGCGCCGCGCGACAGGTCGCTGGCCATGCCGAGCGGGTGGCCGAAATAAGCCAGCCGCCACCAGTCGGGAATGCCGTCCGTGTCGCTGAATACATCGGCGATTTTACGGACCTGCACGCCGGAGACGCGCGCGTTGTCCGCCGCGCCGGGCGTAAATAATATTTGCAATTGTGAGTTGGTGACGGCGTTGGTGAAGACGAGCGAAATCGGAATATTCATTCCACCGGCCGCCGCGTAGATATCGAAATTGGTCAGCACCTGTTGGCCCTGGATGAAGGTGTTAAACTCGCGTTTGCCGGGGCCACTCCAATACGTTTCCGCCTCCAGCAGCGTGGTTTCATAGACTCCTTCGGGGCAATCAAACTCGTAATAAAATCCGCTGCTGGACGTGCTGTAGCGCTCGCGCTGGTAGAGCGACTGCGCCGACGAGCAGACGCCGCTGATAACGTTGTTGAGGTAACCGGTTGTGCCGCCGGAATAGCCGAACGCGCCAAATGTGTAAGCCGTGTCCATCAACCAGAGGTTGCCGCTGCAATCGGTGACGTTGGCCGGGTTGCCACCACTGATACGCTGGACGTAATTGCCGGGCGCGTTAAAAAACCAGACGCTGGCGGTGTTCGTTATCGAAATATTGCTGCTGGTGTCCGTCGCCCGCGCGGAAATCAAATGCGGACCATTGAGAAAATTGGAACTGTTCAAATTCAAACTCCACGAAGTGGTCCCGGCGGCGACAACCCAGATCCTATTATCCAGTTCAACTTCGACTTTCTGAACGGCGACGTTGTCAGACGCCGTTCCGGAAACCGGCAAATTTCCGGAAACTCGCGTGCCGTTAGTCGGCGTGAGCATCGATATGGTGGGCGGCGTCACATCCGCGACACCGGAACCTGTGTGAAACTGCAGTTGATACGGGGCGAACATCGCATTGCCGGAGACGGCATCCACCGCTGAGTTGGTGATGCGCAGAATGACGGTGGTCAGCGCGGGCAACCCCGCACCGCCGGGAGTAAAGCTCAGGGTGTCATGCGCCGGTGACCACGCGAAGGTGCCGCTGATGGCGGGCGCGGTGCTGAAGGCCGACTGGACGCTGTTGGTGTCCATCGGCTTGCTGAATTGAAGGACGATGGAGGCGTTGATCGGGACGTTGGTGGCGTCGTGCGCCGGCGAATTGCTGACGACCACCGGGTCGAGCGGCAGCCATTGCGATTGCGCAATGAAAATTTTCGCCGATGTGCTCGGCACGTCGATGGCCGGCGTCTGCGAACTGGAATTCAGTGTGTAGGTCTCATTGGTGTTCAGCAAATTCACCAGCACCGTGCCACCGGGATAGGTCAAAGTGCAGGGAGACAATGTCTGAGTTGAACCGGCGGTGTTCAAAACCACCAACACTTCCTGTGAGTTTAATATCCGGGAATAGGCAAACAGCCCGGGACCGGTGGAATTATTGGTTTGATTGGTGTATGAACCGAGCGAAATCGCGGGATAGAGCCGGCGGAAGTTGTTCAGCTTCGCCACGAGTTGAAACAGCGGATGCGTCATATTAAAACTATCCACGCCCGTGAGGCCAGTGTCCTTGAACTGCCCGGCGAACATGTCCTCGCGGTCATAGGGATCGGTGGCGCCGTTGAACGCCTGCTCGGTGCCGTAATAAAGGCACGGAACGCCGCGCGACGTGTAGAGAAATACCAGCGCCACGGCGAGGCGATTGGTGGTGCTGGAGTTCAAAAAGCGCGGCTGATCGTGGTTGTCGAGAAACGTTACCAGTTGCATCCGCGACACGGGGTCGTAAAGGCTGTCAACGGAGTTATAATGATTTTGGATCAGTGAGGTGGCACCGCTGCCGGAGCCGAAGACGCTTCCGACCTGGAAATAGAGCGGGTAATCGAGCACCGAATCCAGCAGGAACGGCCCGCCGCTTTCCGTGCCGGTATAGTAACCGCAGAGTGATTCGCTGCTGTCGTACACTTCGCCGAACATGAAAAAGTTCGGCTTCGCGCTGTTCGTCGCGGCGAACTGGTGTACGAGCGGACACCAGTATTGCCAGAAGCCGGTATCCACGTGCTTGAAGGTGTCAATGCGGAAGCCGTCAAAACCGGCCTGCTGAATCCAAAAATTGTAAATCGCTGCCATGTTCGAGCGGACATAAGGCGATTCAGTGCGGAAATCATCCAGGCCGCTTAGTTCGCCCAATTGGTAATGTGCCGGGGTGTTGTAATCAGGAATGCCGCCGTAGTTGTGAAAGAGATTGGTCAGGGCGTTGTTGGCCGGGGTGTAAGTTGAATTGTAAATGTCAAAGGGCGGCGCATAGGTGAGCGAACTGTTGCGGTACGTGAGCGTGTAACCGGCCGGCGGAGCCAGAAAAGCGGGATAGCCGGAATCAGTGCTGTAGATGAGGTCATCGCCGTGATTGCAAATGATGTCGTCAATGACGAGCAATCCCCGTGCGTGCGCCGCGGCGGTAAAATGCTGCAAATCCGCGAGGCTGCCCCAGTGTGGGTCCACCTTGTAAAAATCGCGCCCGGCATAGCCGTGAAACTGGCCGTGGCCGTTGAGCACGACCGGCGAGATCCAGACGGCCGTTGCTCCCAGCGCCTTGATGTAATCGAGCTTCTGTTCGATGCCCTTGAAATCGCCGCCATGCACCGAGGTGGTGCCGGTGGCGCTGTAATTGCCGTCAGCGTTGTTATTCGACGGGTCGCCATCGAAAAAACGGTCGGTGATGATCTGGTAGATGTTTTGTTGCTGCCAGAAAAGATTGGTGGTCTGGGCCGGCAAGTCTGCCGCGAGGATGCCAAACACGACCGGAATACACAGCATAATGCACCGGTGCCAGACCCGAAGGGATGAACACATAATTTTAGACGTGAACCAGTTATTATACGGAAGCCCTTGACCCGCCGCCACCGCACAAATATGCGAGGTCATTCAAATTTTTCAGGCGGAACCGGAACCGCCGGGGCCATTGGCATTGCGAAACTTTCAGCAATGTCTAAATTACGGGGGTGAAACGGCGCCCCCAGAAAGGGAAGTCCCGGCAACGCAATGAGCGAAGCAGTTCGCCCGCCCCGCCTGCCCGCGAGGAACCAGCGCCGGTACTTTCCCGGCGCCGTAAATGGGCCTTTCGCCTGATCGCCCTGGTCGGCGTGCCATTGCTGCTGTTTGGCGGGCTGGAAGCGACCTTGCGCCTGGCGGGCTATGGTTATCACACCAGCTTTTTTGAAACCGCTCAAATCGGTCATCAGAAATTTCTGGTTGATAATGAGAATTTCAGTTTGCGGTTCTTCCCGCCACAACTGACGCGTTGGCCCAACCCCATTTTGATGGAGGCCCGGAAGCCTGCCAACACCTACCGTGTCTTTATTATGGGAGAATCTGCCGCGCAGGGAGATCCGGAACCGGCTTACGGCGCAGGACGCTATTTGGAAGTGCTCCTGCGCGAACGCTATCCGGACGAACATTTTGAGGTCGTCAACGTGGCCATTACCGCCATCAACTCGAACGTCATTCTCCCCATCGCCCGCGCGTGCGCGCGCCACGAGGGTGACCTTTGGATTATTTACATGGGCAACAACGAAATGGTCGGGCCGTTCGGGGGAGCGACCGTCTTCGGAGCCAAAGCGCCGCCGTGGTGGCTGATCCGGCTGAGTGTGGCGGTGCAGCAAACCCGGGTCGGACAATTGATCACGTCTTTGCTGCGCGAGTTCAAACACAATCCGGCGGAAGCTTCCTGGGGCGGCATGCGGATGTTTCTGGGCAACCAACTGGCGCCCGACGATCCTCGCCGGGCAGTAGTCTATCGGAATTTTAAACGCAACTTGCAGGACATCCTGCGGGCGGGACTGGATTCGGGCGCCAAAATTATCCTGAATACCGTGGCGGTCAATTTGAAGGATTGTCCGCCCTTCGTCTCGTTGACGAACCAGCATCTTCCACCGGCCGACCGCGCCCGGTTCGACCAGCAGTTCGGGGAAGCAAGGCAACAACAGGTGGAAAGTAATTTCACCGCCGCCGCGCGGATTTACGAAGCGGCCGCCAAACTGGACGGCACCGTCGCCGAATTGCAATACCACTGGGGCGAATGCCTGTTGACACAAGCCCAACTTCCTTTGGCCCGCGACCATTTCCAACAGGCCTGCGATGATGACGCCCTGCCCTTTCGCGCGGATTCGAAGATCAATGGTCTGATCCGGCAGATTGGAAATGAATCCTCCAGCCCAAACCTTGATTTGTTCGATGCCGCCGCCGCCCTGGAAACCAATGGTCCGTCGCACATTCTGGGCGAGGAAACGTTTTATGAACATGTGCATTTCAACTTTAACGGGAATTATCGCCTGGCCCGAGCCTGGGCGGAACAGGTGCAACGTTTCCTGCCCGAACCGGTCAGAAATCATGCCGCCGGCCGCTGGGTTTCACAGGAAACCTGCGAGCGCTTGCTGGCGCTGACGGATTGGAACCGGAATCTGGTGCTTCAAGAAGCCGTCCTTCCGCGAATGCAGCAGCCGCCTTTGAGCACCCAGTTCAACAATGACTGGCGGATGCAAGCCATTAACAACCAAATGCAGGAACTGCAGCGGCGGATGGCCGAAACCAACGCCCAAGCCAACGCCCGGGCGATTTACCAGGACGCTCTGAACCACGCGCCTGACGATTATATGGTGCATGAGAACTATGCGGAGTTCCTCAATTCCATCGGCGACCTCAAACAGTCTGTGTCCGAATGGCAGCAGGCCTGCCGGCTGTCGCCGCGTAATCCCTTTGCCTATTGCCAGGTCGGCCGGCTGCTGGCGCTTTTGGGGCAACCGACGGAGGCGCAGGCGGCGCTTTCCGAAGCCATCTCCCTGCATCCCCGCTACTTTGAAGCCCGGTTGGAGCTGGGCAGGTCATACTTTGCCGAAGGCAGTTATGAACCCGCCTTGAAGAATTACGATCTGGCCCGGCAACTTCAGCCGAATAATCCCGACGTCTATTATGAAATGGGCCGAACGCTTTCACTTTTGCAACGTCCGGCCGAATCCATTGAAAGTTTCCGCCGCGCGATTCAACTCAAGCCGGGTTACTGGGAGGCGCATTATTGCCTCGGCGGAGAACTGGCCTTGCAGAGTGAAATACCAGAAGCCAAAAGCGAATTTGAAACCGTCATTCAATTGCAACCCGGCTATGCGCCGGCGCATTTGAACCTCGGCGTGGCGTTCATGAAACAAAATCAGTTGAATGAGGCGTCCCGGGAGTTTCAGGAAACTTTGCAATTGGATCCCGGCAACCGCCTGGCCGCGCAGTATCTCAATCAAGCCCAATACCAGGAACGCCAGATGCCTTAATCGGGCCGATCCCGTCGCGACTATCGGTAGATGCCGAAACGGAGAATCAATGCGCCGGCGTATGCTGCGCCAGCCAGTTCATGTCCGCGTCGCTGGTGGAACAAGGTACGCCCCGTAACACCGGATTGCCGTAGGTTACGCGCCGGTGAGCGTTCATCACCGGCCCGGTCCAGTTATGGACCTCCGCATGACCATCGCCAAATGTCACTCCAGCGCCACCGGCATGCAGGTTGGCGGGCAATTCGGTGAACGTGCCTACGGGAAAATTGGCGGTGTACATGAGAGCGTCATCCATGCTGTCGGGATGCTCATCCGTGTAAACCCAGCATTCGCTCGGACCGGGTGAATGAAAATCACTGATTTTTTGGGCGACATACCAGGTTGACATCGGCCAGCCAAAGTTGCTCACGGGGTACTTGGGGCCAGGTCCCACGGCTGCATCTTCGGCAATGCTGTGGGAGCGTTGGTTCATTCCGTGTGAGTGTTGTATCGGGGCTGCGTACTTGTCTGCCGGGCACTGGAACACGTCGTACTTGCCGGCCACATAGCTGCCCAGCAACGAGTATTTGCTGTCCACCAGATCAGCAAGGTTGGTGTTATAGGTGCCCGTTGACCAATCAAGAATGCCGGTAATCCAGGCTGGCGAACCATTGTAGATCCAGCCAGGGATGGTGCCGGTATTGCGCGGATCAAAGTTCCAGGGAAGAAATTCCTTGTTATCACCGGTATACATGATGGTGGCCAGCATGAGCTGTCTTTTGTTGTTCATGCAATTGATGGCCTGGGCCCTTTCTTTGGCGGCGCTCAACGCCGGCAACAACATCGCGGCCAGGATGGCAATAATGGCAATCACCACCAGCAATTCAATCAGCGTGAACCCCGTCCGGCTGGAGCTCCTGCCCATCTTATTCAGAGTCCATTTCAATTTCATATTAAATAATTCCACCCGAGCGCTCTATTGTCAAAAAATTTACCGCCGAAAACCACTTTTGAAAGTCGCATGAACCGGTTACAACGAAGAACCCTTGCCACCGCCATCTCTATGAGCATAGTTCTCTTTCTCAATTGTCCCGCCCAGCCGCTCGATCCACGGCTGGGCGGGCGTTGAATTAATCCAACAATTTACTCAAACAGTTTATGGCTTCACCACGCGGAAGAACGTATTTCCACCGCTGGTTGGGAAGTTGGTGACACTGACCAAACCGTTGGTCCCGTAGTGACCCGCGTTCCAATTGGTGCCGTCGGTTGCCCAAAGATCCACCCAGGAACCGCTGTTAAGGCTGGCTTTGGTCTGCAAGTGCGCTCCGGGCCGGCCCAGCCACGACACCGGAACCGTGCCGCCGGAAGCGGAACCCACGGAGAGTTGAGCGGCGCCGCCATTGCCGGCGCTGAAATAGGGTTCGTTGTACTGATTGCCAAATGTATCCACCGGCATCGCGTAGGGGCTGGCCGTTAGAGTTCGGACCACCCGACTATGATTTTGCCCGGAGGCTGCCTCATTATCCTGGGGGCCGCCAGAAAGCCCGCCCGGATCCGTGCCGTACTTGTAAATGAGGTTAACGGTAGTCGGGTTAACGATGATCGTATTGGTATAGACGTAACTCGATCCCGCTCGGATCATCTGGTATCCCGCCGGATAGGTTACCGGCTGGGCGGTTTCCCAGGTAAACCAACCCACGAACGCGCCGTTGAGATAGACGTTATCCGTGGCCGGATTGAATGGGCTGACGGCACCTACAGGCGTTACAAATGCCCCGCTTGAGTTTGTCATGCTGACGCTGAACGTCACCGCCTGGGGCGTGAAAAAGTAATCATCCGCAGAGGCATCGTTCCAGATCGAGGCATAATTGGTGCCATTGGGGTTGGTGTTGACGGCCGTGAACAGGCGGTTGCCGCCGCCAGCAGCATGGTCGTAAACAGTACTGCCAGTGTCTTTCGTCTTGTACCTGAATTGGTACTGCTGGGCGGAACCCAAACCCACGGAATAAGCCGTGGAGCTGGTATAGATGTTGGTGTTGGCGGCCGTTGGATTATTGGTACAAGGACCATCGGCCCAGCTGTTCATGGAGCCGTCCACAGTAACTGTGTTCCGGTCAAAATTGGTGTCGGTGGCGGCCACGATGCTCATGTCCACGCTGAAGGTGATATTGCTGACGATAATCGGCGAGTACGCTGTATCCGAGTAGTCCACCAGCGGCAGCGTGAGCGGCGCGGGTTGGGGTCCGGCAAAAAAGCGGTTGTTGCTGTCGCGATCCTGGTTAGTTATGGCGACGCTCTCGTAGCCGGCAGCCAGAGTACCCGGGTTATAGATGACAAATTTGTATTCCTCCACGGCGTACGGCGAGTTGGTGATACCGAAAGTATTTGTGTACACCGTCCCGCCGTTGTTCACCAGGACAAGTGCGCCATGCGCTGTACCCCAACCCTGGAAGTTGCCCTCAACGGTAATCTCGTCTCCGGATCCGGGGTTGAAGTTGCCCAGATAACTCTGTTCATGCATGTCAACACTGAAGGTGACCAGGTTGCTCGTAACGCCGCCACTGTCCGAGAAATAGGGCGTGGGGAGGACCACGGTGGCGCCACTGACGGTCGGAAGAAATGCGTTTCGATTATAGCCCGAGCTCAGAGTCTCGTAGGTGGCCGAGTAGCCCGAGCCGGTGTTGGTCTCAATAATGAATTTATACTCCACGGGGGTGCCGTTCGCGTCGAACGTGTCCTGGACGGTGTTCGTGTAAATGTAAGGGGCGCTGAGGCCTTGCTCGGTCAGTTGCACACTGCCGTCGCCGAACGTTCCGCCGCTGCCAGACCAGTTGTTGAAGGTGCCACGGACCGAGACACTCTCGGTTGCCGGGTTAAAGGTTCCATTGGCAACGTTCGTGGACAAATCCACACTGAACGTCACGAAGCTGTTCTGGGCGCTCGCCGTGACCAGGGCTGCTGCACAAAACAGCAGTCCGGTCAGAAGGTAGTGATTCTTTTTTTTGACAAACGTGTTTTTCATATTTTCGGGCGATTATGGTTTCACTGATAGCGTGCTGTCTGGTCACACTAGTTGGGTCATGCTCGACACTACTTTGACCGCCCAAATCGCGCAACCGCATGTTTGTGCGGCGGATTAAGGTCAAATCGCGAATGCCGGTGAGGGGCCGGACGGGGCGTCTTAATTTACCGGAGCGCAGAGCATTGCTCTGCGTCTTTCAACCTTTTTTAAGCACTCGCGGGGCAATGCTCCGCTCCGCTCGGATGAATCAGGACCGCCAGTGCAAAAGGCTTCCGGGCACGCTTATAGCGGTTCAATAAATTTCGTGGCCGCCGAGGTAACGAGGCGGAATTGTCCATAAAGGTCCGCCTCCTCACGCCGGCGGCTACAGTTTTCATGGAAACGGGCTAGCACCCCGTTTAACAACTCGTTTTCTTGCAGGAGACGAGGTGACGAGTCTTGCTTTTCTTCGAGTCTGAAACTGATGTTGGAGACTCCTGACGTCGTCTCCTGCTTTATCAACGGGCGGTCAGCCCCGCAGGTATTTGACCACCGCTTCGGTCCGCGAGTGAACGTGCAACTTCTCGTAAACAGTCCGCACGTAACTGCGCACGGTATCAATGCTGATTTTCATGCGGTCGGCAATTTCCTTGTAGGAGTAGCCATTCGAAAGCTGGTTAAGAAATTCTTTCTCGCCCGGCGTCAGCCCCGACAGCGAGGAGGGCGCACCGTCGGCCGGCCGGGTGAAAAACTGAACGACGCGGCGGGCCAGTTGCGGCGTCATCGGCGAACCCCCGGAGTGGACATCGCGGATGGCTTCCAGCAATCGGGCGGACGCCGTGCGTTTGAGCAGATACCCGCTCGCGCCGGCTTTGAGTGAATTGAACAACGAATCACTGTCTTCGTAAACCGTCAGCATCAGAAATTGCACACCCGGCAGGGCGGCCTTTAATTGCTGGACGCACTCCACCCCTTTCATGCCCGGCAGATTGATGTCCATGAGCACGACGTCCGGCGGATGGCGGGGAATTTCCTTCAGGGCCGTCTCGGCGTTGGCGTAGTCTCCGGCGAGTTTGAAGTTCGGCGCGCGGCGGATGAGCGCGGCAAGGCTGGTGCGGATGCCTTCGTCGTCATCCACAATGGCAACTTTAATCTGCATATCCTGGGCAATGCTGGCAACCACACTGCATCAATACCTTAATTGCGGCGAATCCTCAACTGCATGAATGTGCGGCTAAACTCACGCTCGATCCTTTCTACCGTTCTTTCTGCCCCGCAAATCCACGGAAAGTTTCACCGTCGTCCCCCCACCGGCCACGCTCTGCAATTCCAATTCCCCGCCGATGGCTTCGGCGCGACGACGCATGTTCCCCAACCCGTTGCGGCGGCCTTCCGACGACGAAGATGGATTAAACCCCCTGCCGTCGTCCCGCACCAGAATTTCCAGCGTGTCGCCGGAAATTTTCGCGTGGACTTGAACTTCGCCGGCGCCGGCGTGCTTGAGCGCGTTGGTCAACGCTTCTTTGACAATCAGAAAAATGTTGTGGCGAACATCCGGCGGCAACGGCGTGGGCGGCAAATCATGCGGCAGATCCAGCCGGCAGTGGGTGCTGTTGCCGTCGAAGAGTTCATTGGCAAAATGGGCGATGTAGTCCGTAAGGCTTTGCAGCGTGTCGCTGCCGGGACGCACCGCCCAGACGATTTCCTCCAGTGCCCGCACCGTTTGATCGGCGGATTGGCCCAGTTTGTTGGCGTGTACCTCCACTTGTTCGGGATTGTCCTTGTCCGTTCTTACCAGGCCGCTTAACAGCGACAACCGCGTCAGCGTCGAGCCAAGTTCGTCGTGCAAATCCTGGGCGATGCGCGCGCGCTCCTGTTCCAGCGCATGCTGCTGTTCCGCGCGTTGCAATTGGAGCTGATACTTCCGCCGCTCGACCACTCGCACCGTGGCGCCGACACCGGCGAGCACCGACAGCGCCAACAAGGTGGTAAACCACCACGTCTGCCAGAAGTGCACGACGACAAAGTCGTTGAACGAAGTGGCGATGGCCATGTCGCTGAAAAACCAGCCGTTGCCGCCGTCCTTGCCTGCGCCGCCGCTGCCGCCGTGGCGCAGGCGGATTTCGTCGAAGGTGGCCTTGGCCTTGAATTTCGTCGTGATATTGTCCGGCTGATTTTCCGCCGTCGCGCCGTGCGTCAAATTCGGATCCAGCCACACCGTCACCAGATCATCGCCGCCCGGGACATATTGCACCTTGAAAACAATCGTCCGCGGATGATTATGGCTCGGCAACTCGTAGGGGAAAAATTTCCCCAGGCCGGCCGCTGCCGGGTGGGAAGATTGCAAATTGAATTCGCCGGCGTCGTCATATTTTAACTCGGTTAACACGTAGGGCGGCTTGTTTGAAGGCCCGGTTTCCGAAGTGTAAGCCGCCGAATATCCCCACGCTTCCCAGGCATTGCCCACGCCCAATCGCATCTGATTGCTTTCGACCAATTGAAATAAGGCATAATAGGGCTCGTCAGCAGGGTCCGAAAGCGGGTCCACGCGGAATTTGAAATAAAGCGCGTCGCTCGCCTTGTCATCGCGTTTGACTTTGCCGCCTAACATGTCCGATCCATCCGGCGTGGCATGAATCACCCGCGAAGCGGGATCGCTCCACAAAATGGTGGCGTGAACCGGCATCGGCCATGCCGCGAGCATCAATACCCCCGCATACACCGGGAAGAAGAAACGCTTCCAACCCGACCGGGAAAACGGCAAACCAAGCCGGTTGGAAACAATGAGGCTTCGCAGCACGGTTTCACCTTATAATCGCCGCCACGTCAAGACAAGCAGAAGGACGGCCATTCCGTCGCACATTTATGCGGTTGAATCCCGGCCAGACCCTTTGACATCCTGTGCCCGTGCTCAACCTCTTCAATCAACCGGCCGGGAAATTTTCCAACCTGCGAAACATCGCCGGCTCGTTCATGTTTCCGTTTATCGCCTGCGTTTGTCTCGTGGCCAGCCGAACGGGTGCCGCCGAATCCGGTTCCCCGGATATTGTCGTTGGGAAAGTCCGTGTGCAGGTGCTTTCCGGTTCGCTGATTCGATTGGAATTACGGGGACCGGAGGGATTTGAAAACCACGCCACGTTTCACGTCATAAATCGGGATTGGCCCGGAATGGCATTCACCACCCACACCGACGCCGGTAACGTGGTCATCCGCACGGCCAATTATACGGTGCGCGTTCCCCAAAACGCCAACTCGCTGGACGGGGTGCGGGTGGAATCCAGCAGCGGACAGTTGCTTTATACCTATGACGGAAAACTGGAAAACAACCAGTGGCTGCCCGGACCGGTGGATAAACCGGAGGTGTGGTCGTTTGCCGACACGCCGCGGATCGTCCCGCCGCCGTGGGGACTGACGCCACCGCCACTCTCAACCCTCAACTCTCAACCTTCAACCGCGGCCGGCGGTTGGGATTTGAGCAATAATGCGCCCGACGTTTACGTGTTCGTGCCGGGTGGCGACTACCGCCGGCTGCGAAGTGATTTTCTCAAGCTGACCGGGCCGACGGAGATGCCGCCGTTGTTCGCCCTGGGCGCGTTTGACAGTCGCTGGTATGATTATAGTGAAGCCACGGCGTTGAAGCAGATTGACGACTACCGGGCGCACCGGATTCCCCTCGATGTGCTCGTCGTGGACACCGGCTGGCGGGCGGGCGCCTCGACCGGCTATCGGCCGAACACGAATCTGTTCCCGAATCTGCCGCGTTTTTTTGCCGAAGCACACGCGAAGAACGTCCGCGTTTTGTTCAACGACCATCCCGAACCGCTCAGCACCAACGTGACCGGGCTGGATGCGAAGGAGATGAATTACCGTTTCAACGGGCTGTCCGGCCTGCTGCACGACGGCCTTGACATCTGGTGGTATGACCGCAATTGGTGGGTCGCGCTCGTCCCGCCCGCGCCCAATTTACACAAGGAAGTCTGGGGCATGCGGCTTTATCACGACACGACTGCACGCGTCCGGCCGGAGTCGCGCCCGCTCATCATGGCGAACGTGGACGGCATTGATAATGGCATGCGCAGACGCCCGATGGACGTGGCGGCGCATCGCTTCCCCATCCAATGGACGGGCGATATCGGGCCGGGTTTTGATTTCCTGCGGCGCGCGGTGGAGAACGCGGTTTATTCCGGAACGCAATCACTGTTCCCCTACGAGAGTGATGACCTGGGGGGGCATGTCGCCAACCCGACGCCCGAACAATACATCCGCTGGATCGAATACGGCGCGCTTTCACCCATCTATCGTCCGCACTGCACGCACAATCTGGAGCGGATGCCCTGGAAATTCGGACCGGAGGCGGAACGTGTCGCCCGGCGTTTTGTGAACCTGCGCTACCGGCTGCTGCCGGTTTTTTACGCCGCCGCCCGCGAAGATTATGAAACCGGTGAACCCCTGCTCCGCCGGCTTGACCTGGATTATCCGCAATTTATTGAGGCGACTCAAAATAGCGAATATCTGCTCGGCAAAGACATTCTCGTCGCGCCGGTGCTGCAAAGTTCGCTACAAGTGGTTCCGGGCGAATGGTTGAAAACTCCGGACGGCCAGCCGGGATTGAAGGCGGATTATTTTACCAACGAGGATCTTTCCGGCCCCCCGGCGTTGACACGGACGGACGCCAACATTGATTTCAACTGGGACCGAATCAGCCCCGCGCCTGCCGCGCCGAAGGGCAGCGAAGGCGGGCTCGATTTCCCCCGTACGCATTTCTCGGCGCGCTGGACCGGCACGATGGAAGTGCCGGCCGCGATTGGTGATGTGAGGTTGGCCACCCTGGAAGACGACGGCGCGCGCGTGTGGATTGACGGCCAGGAAGTGATTGACGCGTGGGGACCGCATGATTCCGCCACCAGTGAGGCGTCCACCCTGCTCACGGCCGGTACGCCACATCAAATCCGCATCGAGTATTTGCAGCTCGATTACGGAGCGCGCATCAAGCTGTTGTGGCAACCGGCAAAATCCTCAGGGGCGACGCGCGTGGGGTGGATTCCGCCGGGCGACTGGATTGACGCTTGGAACGGCGAAATCGTTTCCGGGCCGGGAACGGTTACGAACGATGTGCCGCTCGACGAAACGCCAATCTGGATCAAGTCAGGCGCGGTTTTGCCGCTCGCGCCGGAAATGCAATATACCGGCGAAAAACCGTGGGATCCGGTAACGCTCGATTGCTATCCGTGCGCCGGCAAAACAAGGTCGGCAACACTGTATGAGGATGACACATTGACCACGGCCTACCAACGTGGCGAATTTCGCAACACGCCGATCACGGTGGCTGCGGATGAAACCGCCAAAACGGTGCATGTGGAAATTGGCGCGGCGAAAGGAAGCTTTCAGGGTGCGCCCGACAACCGGGCGTGGGTCTTGCGAATTCATCCGCCGACGGACTGGCCGAAAGATCCGGCGCAAGTCACCGTCAACGGTAAGAAAAGCAATCTTTCAGTCCGATGGCTCAAGCGTGATACCGCCGCGATGCCGCTGGGCGACCCTACCGGCGCAGCGGACGGCGACGTTTTCGAAATCAGCCTCCCGGCAACACCGGTATCCCAAAGCCACTCGGTGGAAGTTTCGTTTGGCCCGTAAGCTACGGCAGCAACTGCACGCGGTAGAAGCGCTCTGGCATTCCCGCCGGCGGCGCGTCGGTGAAATTCAATGTCACCGCCGGCGGCACGGCGTAATTCGATCCGCCCGGCAGATTGCTCCAGATGCCGCCAATCTGATTGACAAATTGGGCCTGATAGTCGCGGCCCGGCATCGCGGCGGAGGTCAAGACGCAATTGGTGTTTTGCGAATTGACGGAAAGGATTTTGAACCCGCGCGCCGGATCCAACAGATCGAACGTGCCGTTGCCCAGCGAATCGCGCAAAGCGACAACGGGAATGACCAGAAATCCGTTGGTGCCGATGTTCAGCCCACTGCCGGCCGGACACTCCGCAACGAGCGGGCCGCCATTGGTCGTAACATAAGCCGCCGCACACAGGTAAAGGTTCGTCGGCATGTAACCGAAAGCCTGCACCAGATCCAGCGTGCCTTCCATCGCGCCCGAAGTCGTCGAAGCTTTGGCACAGGGCCAGTTCGTCTGCGTCCCGTTCACATACCAACTGAGGTAAGTGTTCTGGCTTTCACCGGCGAGATAGGGCTTGGTGGTGGCCACGGCGACGGTGCCGGACTTTGCCCACGGCGCCGGCGCGCTGGCGCTGGACAACAATTGGTCGGAAACAAAAATGAAATTGTCGTTCGGCCCGCTTGTGCCGGGCGAGCCGGTGGCCACATACAGTGTCGTGCCGCGCACCGCAGCGTAGAGCACCATGCTGTTCGAAGCCAACCAATAACCCGGATAATCAAACGCGCCATCCAGCGTAAACGGTGGAAGGTTTGTCGGGGCGACGGCCAGCGTGTTCGTGCACATCGTCGCACTCGGCGTCGAGTAACCAATGCTGTTGGTCGCCACGATGGAATAACAATGGTAGCTGCTTACCGCGAGGCCGGTGTCCGAATAGCTCGTCCCCGCCGTCGCAGACACCGCCGCGTTGTCGCGGTTTACGATATAGCCGGTGGCGCCGGAAGCGGCGGACCACGTCAGGTTGATTTGGTTGGTCTGCACGGGCGTGACGGTGAGATTTTGCGGCTGTGACGGCGGTGGCGGATTGCTGTTCGCGCTCACGTTGAAATTCCAATTTGCGCCGCCATTGTTGTCCCAGGTGCCCGAGCCATTGTTGAAGACGCAGTTCAAGTTCGTGGCATTCGCCGGCACGGTCACGGTATATTGCCACCAGTTCGACGCGGAATTAAATGTCATCGCGGCATCGGGCGAGACGACCGGGTTCCAGTTGTTCCAGCCGAGGTGAATATAAACCTGGCTCGCGGAGGCCAGAATCCGCCCCGTGGCGACGTATTGAATCGTCACGGGATCTCCGGCAACCGGCGGCGCAGGCGAAACGGTGACAGGGCCAGTACTGCCACCGCTGCTGCTGCCGCCGCCGGAACCCACCCAGACGTGTTGGATTGGAGTATTGCGCGTGTTGCCGTAGGCGTCCGTCGCACTGATGTAATAATCCACAAAGGCGTTCGAAATGCTCGTAATTTGCGTGTAATAATAGTCCGCGATGTATTCCGGCGTGTATCCGCTGACCGGCGAACTGACGCGCCGGACCATGTTCGAGGTCTGCCACACACCCGTCAGCGGCCCACCGGCGTAGGTTTTGAATTGGTCGCTCGCCGGTGGGTTCGTGCCATCCACGCGCAAAACCAAACCGACATTCGCGATGCCCGAAACGTCGTAGGCATAGGTCCAGACCCAGAAATCGGAATTTTGAGCGACAACGGTTTTGTAACCGTATTGCACGCCGAAATTCGTGCCGCCAGGATTCCACGGCGACCGTTGCGGCAAGAAGACCGTCGGTGGCGTGGTGTCGGCGGTCGGATGGGCCGCGATGACGGCGTCCACGTTCCGGCAGGCGTTGGATTGGGCGATAATGGCGCGGAGGCATTCGTCGCCGCTGCAACCATAATAAACAAAACCGCTGTCGAGACCCGCCAGACAATAATGCCAGCCGAGTTCAACGGCGTTGGGCGTGCCGGAAAAACTGCCCGGATCGCGCACCTGATCAATATCAATGTTCGTTGAGAGGCCGGAGATTTGTTGCGCGGTCTCGACGCGGTTTTCCGTGGCGATGATGACGCGCCAGTTGTCACCTTTGTCAGTCGTGCCCATGCTCGGGTCAACGACGTTGTTGCCGCCGCCGTCGGTGTAGCTCGGCGGCCAGTTCCAGTTGATGAAGCTCGGCGAGCCGAAGTCGCTGTCGGCAAACACCCAGCCGCCGTCCTCGACGTGAACGATGTCATTCGTAGCCGGCGGGAAATCAGAAATGAACTGCTCGATGGTCGTCGGCTCATAGCCATCGCTTGCAGCGGTGCTGGCCATCTGTGGCACCCACTCGTTGTAGTAGGAATAGCCGCCGCTCCAGGCGTTGTCGCCATCATGCGCGCACAAGACGAGCGACGGGTGGTTGGTATTGTTGAGCGCGGCGATGGGCGAGATCAGGCCGAGGTCCCACGTGCCATAACTGTCGCGCCAGCTCAAGACCTGGTCGGATGGCACCACCATGATCGTGCTGGCGGCGCCGTTGGTCGGATTCACGTACCGCGCATAGTGCACCTGGAACCCGAACGGCATCACTTGTGTGGGAGCACAACCGCGTTCGATGGAAACCCGCTGGTAACTGGTCGCGCCCTGGGCCGGATTGACCTGGTCGGCGGAATTGGGAATGTCGCAATTCTCACCGCCGCTGCCAAGCACGAGCGGAAAATCCGCGCACGACCGGGCCAGATGATTATTGGCGACCACGGACCACGCGATGCCGACCTTGTTGAGAATCGGAATGATGTGTTCGGAGAAACAGGTTTCGGCGGGAAAATAACCGCGAGACAGCGGCACGTTGGTGCCCCAGACGATTTGCATCTGCCGCTGCTGGATGCGCAATTCCATTTCCAACGTCTGGTCGTCCACGAGTGGCGCGATGGCATGATGATACGTGAAGTTCACGAGGTCCAGCCGCGGCTTGCCGCTGCTGGTGGTCCAGGCGCGCGCGGTCTGGAAGCCGTTGTTCCAGCCGCTGCCATAACCGAGTTGGCCGGCTGCGGCGAGGCTCTGGACATTTTCCATGAGCGCGCCGGAATAATTCACCTGCGCGCCAGCGTTGGGGTAACCGAGCAAACCGCTGAGCGTGGTCTCGATTTCGCCTTGATAGACGTTCACCCGGTCGGCCTCGCCGAAGATGGTGCTCAAGACTTCCGGCGACGGATGCGGCCGACCGGCGTTTTGCTGCTGGATGGTGTCCCAGGCGTTTTCGTAATGGTCCACGTCATAATTGCGCCGGTCGGGCCAGTAGATGGGTTGGTGCAAATGCCAAAGCCAAGTCGTATGGACACCGGTATTGCCGTCGGCCAGCGCGAAAATCGGGGTGAGCAAAAGGCAAAGGCATAGAGGGGTGGCACAACGAAAGGGCTTCATTAACAGACGTTAAGATACGACAAAACCCCGATTCAGCCACCGCACAAAAATGTGGTAGAGGACTGGCGATCGGCAGAAAACCAGGATTTGGTGCGCAATATGGGACCTCGCCACCGGGTAGATAGGCAAGGCGGCGCTGTGAATGTTCTCAGGACATAGGTAACAAACGTTCTCACCACATGGGTAACACTTTGGTCGGCACGGCCTCATGGAGGCGAGCGCAGCGACAGGAGCCAGGCATTTGCCTGAAATTGGGGAGGTTCCATCAAGAAAAATCCGCGGTTATGCGGGATCTCTTTACTGCCCACTGTTACGCCAGGTCCCACAGGCCCATGGCCACCATCACTAAACCGGAAAGACGCCCTCCTTGCGCCCCCAGCGGCGCCAGTTTTTCGATCAGAACAAGCGCCGTCAGCGCGCCAATCCACCAGAGATTCATCACGCCACCCACAAACAGGAGGAGCATCAGCGCCCAGCAGCAACCGAGACAATAAGCCCCGTGAGCCAGGCCCAGGTGAAACCCACCCGCGGCGCCGCGTCTCCAATGCCGGACAATGAACTCGGCGGGTGACCGGCAGGATTCGAGACAGGTACGCTTGAAAGGCGTCAGTTGATAAAGGCCGGCGACGATCAGCAGCGCGCCACCCACCGCGCGGTCGCGCGCCTCCATCATGGGTGTCAGCAGCACCAGGTTCGACAGCTCGCGCTGCAGGACGGTGGCGACGAGGCTGAACGCCGTCCACACGAGGAGATAACCGCCCGCAAAAGCATAAACGTGGGCCGGCACCCGGTCGCCTTCCGGGCTTTTTCGTATCACCCCCGCATACAGGAACAGCGTCGGCGCGGCGGACGGCAGCATCATGCCCGCCATCATCACCACCCACATGGCGAACAGCAGCAACACATGGGCGAAATCCCAACGGCGGGTCATCATCCAGGCCGCCGGGCCGGTCATCGCGCCGTACATGTCTCGGGCCATGGGCACGATGCAGGCCCAGCAAAGGGCGATGGTGACGGCCAGCGCGCCGCCAACGAGCCATCGGTCGCGCCGCAGCAAAGATTCAAGAGCAGTCCGGTCGTCCATCGGCGCGAGGGAGGTCAACGCACGACGCCGCGCGTGCTCCAGTGGATGCGCGCCAAGTGCGCGTGCGAACCATCGAGATTCAATTCAATCGGGCCGCCCGCTTTGGACTTGCCGCTTAACACTTCGCTGTCCGTGAATTCAAAGCCCGTCGGCATGGTAACACGCACCGGATGCGGCGCGCCGGTCACTGGATTGCGAATGGATTCGGCACTGCCTTCGACGACCCCGGGCACTTTCACCCGCGCCGTGCGCGCCGAATAATCAATGGTGAGGTCAATCGGTTTGTAGAGCGTCGGCAGGTATTCGGTAATGGTAGTCGAGAAGACCTGCCAGATCAGCGACCCGGGATCCGTCTCGCGTCCGTGTGACACGGCCTCGATGGCTTTGCGCTGTGCGGGGTTGGCGCGTTCGTCAATCACGGTTTGGAACTTGCCGTTGCCGAAGTGAATGGCGCCCGGCCAGGCCGCCAGGATACCCCAGCGCAGTCCGTCCAGCGGCACATCGCCGAACCGACCTTTTTCGATTTGCACAAAACAGACGGCGCGGCAGTTGCCCGTTGTCGGCAGGCCGTTGAACTGGCACGGACAACCCCAGGCACAATTGCAGTTCGAGTATTCAACGCCCTGCATCTCCCAATTCACATAGTCACTCATAGGTTACTCCCGGATTATTTGCGGTTGCTGGTTGACGCTCCACCGGGTGCAGAGCACCCCGTCTAATGGAGGCAATAGATTCACTTTTGCCGCGAAGTTGACGCCTGTCAAGGGTCGTATGGCTTGCAAGTCCTGCCGGCTGGAATAAAGGCTGAAGGCCAAGGGGATTTAACCGCGAAGAAGAGCACGCAGAGATTTTTACAGAAGCAAACGGAGGAATCCGCCGTGAGCGGCTTGCCCCGCTTGCCGTGGCCTTCGATTCGGCCGGGCGCAATCGGATACTCACGCCGTATGCGGCTGCCCTCCACGACGCCCCAGCCCGCCGCTTTCAATGCGGGATCAATGTGCTCGGCGCTTGTCTCGGCTTCGTTCATGCCGGCAAAGGTTTCTTCTCGTAAAAAACCACGCCCACCCGCCGGATGTGGTCAATCAACTCTGGATGCGTGAGGTCGGCAAAAACGGAAATGTCAAACTTGTAAGGCAGCAGCAAATCATCCAGCTCGTTGTCCAATCGCGTCAGCAGGGTAAAGTTGATCCCGTTGCCGAACAGCGTCAGGTCAATGTCCGAGCCATTCCGTTGGTTCCCCTTGGCACGCGAGCCATAAAGCACGGCCTTCTCAATTTCCGGATAATGCGCCAGCACCGACACGATGCGCTCCACCGTATTGGCGGACAGACCGTGTTTCATTTTGCTTCCTTGCGTTCAAGTTCCAAAAAGCTGCGCTGGAATCCTTCAAACTCCGTCACATAGCGCGTCAGAATCGCCTCGACAATGGCATTGGCGATTTTCTCATTGTAGGTGTGCGAAGTTTCGTTGCGATGCTCGATCATCTTCATCCAGGCCTCGCCGTTGTTGATCAGTTCGGCGGCAAACGCTTCGCGGGTCGCATCGCGTGAACCATAAATCCTGACCGTCGTGCCGCGCGCTTCGAGAAAATCCTTCAACGTGTTCCACGCCAGCTCGTGCGTGAATTCAAAAGCCTGGATCAACCCCTGTTCTTCCAGCTCCGAGAGTTTCCGTTGCTTCGCCTGCGCCGCCGCCTCGGCGAGCCGCGCGAATGCCCGCTTGAAATTGTCGAAGCGTTGCATCCAGCGGATGTCTTTTCTTTTCAGGGCATCAGACATGATTAAAGTTTTCCAGTGAATGCTTCATGGAGCAATGACTTTTTCAACGCCGCCAGCGCCGCCAGCTTCCGCTCGTAGAGGCTTGCAAGGCGTTGGGTTGACTGCGACCACCCGGCCAAGTGGATTTTGACATCGGCAAATCCTGATTTTCCTGTCAATCCGACATCGCGTTCGATGGGCAAATACGGTTAACCGCACAAAAATGTGGTGGAAATAAAGGGAGAAATGGCCGATAGTTAGATACCACCGCAAAGCCTGCAACCATTGTTATAAACGCGCCCGAGCGGTGGTTTGTAGTTTACCCGATGTACAATCTAAACATGTCTTGTCGTGCCAGTGGCAAAAAAGCTTGTGAAGACCCCCTCCCCAACTGCCCATGAAAGTTGAATCCCCCGGTTCGTCAATTTCGTTGAAGAAGTTTCTCCGCCACGCAGCCTGTGCTGTTTTGATGGCGGGCTTCTCGGGGCTGGCCAGCAACCGGGTCCAGGGCGAAGGGATGCTGGAGTTGTTCCAGAACCCCTGGTCCGAGATTACGCAAAAGATGCCGGAGATTGCCGAGGCGGGCTACGACAGTTTGTGGTTGCCGAACCCGGCCAAGGGCAACAGCGGCGGGTATTCGGCCGGCTATGACGTGTTTGATCCGTTTGACCTGGGCAATACCAATCAGCAGGGAACCATCGCCACCCACTATGGCACCGAGGACCAACTGATTGAGATGGTGCAGACGGCGCATCGGTTCGGCATTCGCGTCTATTTCGACGACGTGATGAACCACCGTTCCACCACGGTGCCCGGGAACGGCGTCCCAATGAATTATTATCCGGGCCTGCTGCCGCAGGACTTTCACGTGCAAGTCGTTTCCAACGGGTATGTCAACTGGTCAGACGTGAGCGATTGGTGCAATCCCACGAACGTTGAAAGAAATCCGCTCGTGGGCTTGTGCGACCTGGCACAGGAACCGGGCATGACCAATTTGAATTTCGGCTCCAATTATCTCGGCACGACTCTCAAGCCGGTGTTCATCCGGTTCCCGGGCCGGCCGGATTTGTACATGGACACCAATGGCCCGTTGTTGGGCGCAGGCTCGGGCACGGGCTGGCCGTCGCCGCCGAACGGCTATGGGCCGTTGAACGGATGGCATCCGTTCGACGGACACGGCCAGCCGGTGCCGGAGGATGTGTCCACCTATCTCTGCCGCGCGGTGGCATGGACGCTTTATGTGACCAAGTGCGACGGATTCCGGCTGGACGCGGTGAAGCACGTGCCGGTGAACTTCTTCGGCAATGAAACCGGCCAGACGGATGACCCGTCGTTCGGCGGTTACACCGGCGCCATCCAGGCGATGTACGATTACGTCCACGGCTATGGCAGCAACGATGTCGGCAACGGCTATGTGGAGATTGACGGCAACCGCAACAGCCTGTTCAACACCGAGTCGCCGCGCAACGACGCGATGCTTTTTGGCGAATACGAACAATCCGCGCTGCCGCTCGGAGAAGATTTCTATGACTATCTCAATTCCGGCATGCGTCTGTGCAACTTCCCGCTTTACAACCAGTTTAACAATAACCTCAACAATTACGGCGGCGGGGCGGGACTTTACGGCATGGACAGCCGGGATTATACGCCGACGACGAGCCAGCAGGGCAACTGTGACTCCAACGGCAATTTCAGTCCGGCGCAGGCGGTCAATCTGCCGATGGACCAGGACCCGGGCTTTTGTTGTCCGGCGAATGAAGCGCTGGAGGATTCTTATTACTTCATGCACGAAGGGCTGCCGATGGTTTATTCCGATGGGTTCAATCACAACACCACCAACAACGCCACCCCGATTATTTCCTACGCCAATTACCTCGGCGAATTCGGCGACAATTCCATGCCCGACACGATGTACACGCACAACCAACTGGCGCGCGGCGGCACGCGCTCGCGTTGGAGCGACCAGAACATCATCGCCTTCGAACGCTACGATTACCGTGACGTGGACCCACCGTCGCAATACAACAACGCCTACACCAACCCGGCGGCCACCGTGGTGCTCTACGCCATGAATGATGACTTCGGCAATCCCGGTGACATTGCCTTTGATGACCGCGTGAGCCGGACCAGCGACGGCTATTATCTGGTGGGCACCAACACGGCGAGCGGGTTGAACACCGCCGACGTTTCCGTTCCCAATGCCCGCACCAATGGCATGATCGTCGGCTTTCCGCCGGGCACGCTCCTGACGCAATTGTCCAGTTCCGGTGATGTTGCGGGTGGAGGCCGCGACTTCTACCACCTGCTGGTGCATGGCGCCACCACCAGTCTCAGCACAGCTCAGGCGACGGCCAATGACCCGAATCCGGTGAATCGCCTGATTTATGTGAACACGACCCCGCCCGCGGGAGGCGGCGCCATCGAAATGCTGATCCCGAGCGGTGGCTGGGTGATGTACGGCATCCAATGGCCGCAACCGAGCCGCGCCAACACTGCCACCAACGCCATTGTATTCCGTCAAGGCGGCGTCCAGGCGCCGAACATCACCATCTATCGCACTGACGGCACCAATGGTGATTCACACTTCGATCCGGCTTTCCCCTTCAAAATGCGCGGCGGAGTGGATCCCTATACCGGCCAGCCGGTCGTCGCTCCGAATGAAGGCAACGTTTCCAATCTCACCTACGCCATCAACATCCCGGTCGTGACCAACGCGCCCTTCGACATTCTCGTCCGCAGCGACGCCTCGACCTCCAACACTTTGGTCAAACTGGACGGCGGCATTGACCTCAACAGCCAGATGGGGCTGGGTCCGATCCCGCAGGGCGGGACCACCGGTCTGGCGCCGACGAATTTCCTCGACCTGCGCGACAATCCGCCCGGCTATGCTGACGACCGTTTTCTCGGCTACGAGCAAACGGCGTTTCAGTTCCGCAACGGCCCGGAGAAGTTCGCCGCACGAAATGTTTTAAGCAACAACATCGTCTCGCTCGGCGCGGAGACGTATTATTATACCGTCGGCGGCGCGGACACAGTCATCCCCGGTTCCGGTTTTGGCGCGGGCATTACCAATCAGACCGCAAACTGGGTTTATCACGATCCGGCGGCGGCGGTGACGGTTTTGACCAATGCCAACGTGCCGGTTGATCCAGCCAGCCAGATGGCGCCGACCAATCCGGCGTCCGGCCAGTCCGTGGACATCTGGGTAAAAGTCGGCTACTCGCTCCAGATCAACACCTGCACCATTTACTACACCACTGACGGCTCGAATCCCGAAGGCGCGTTCGGCGTCGGCAAGGGCACGACGCAGGTGGCGCAGGCGCATTGGGTGAATAATGACAGCTCGCAGGGTAACGTTGACTGGTGGAAAGGCACGATTCCCGGACAAAACAGCGACGCGCAGGTGCGTTACAAGGTCGCGCTGTTCAGCGGCGGCAGTTACGGCTTCGCGGTCGGCAGTAACGCGAATTGGCCGAGCATCCAGCCGATTTCCTACGCCGAGGCTTCCGGTTCAAAATTGTTCGGCCTGACCCAGGCGGCGATTACGAATTTCAACCCGGCCAACGCTGTGGTCTGGCTCCACAACGACCTCAACCCGGCCAACACCACCGTGGGTTTGCAGTCGGGTTTCCACATAGTCCGCGCCCGCACGTACCTGCCGGTGAGTAATTATTACACGAACCAAACCACTCTCACCGCGACGACGCCGCAAAACTACGTCTATGCCAGCCAGGCGCAGGTGTACAACACGTACCTGCAAACCTTTTATTATGACGGCGGGCCGCCCGGCGGTTTGATTTTGAATCCGCCGAACGACGGCGTTACCATTTCAAACTTCAACTACACGTTTGACCTCCGCGCCGACAGCACGGTGAGCAGCGTTCAATTCAACATCCAAACCTCCTTTACCAATTATTGGGACATCTACACTCACTCGCCCAATGGCATCGGCAATGACACCAACGGCAATCCCATCTTTGTCAGCGCCACCCCGGTCACGCCCAACCCGGGTCTGAATCTGCAATACCCGAACTACCCGGAGGAATTTCAGTTTAATTTCGCGGACGTGCCTTACACCGGCACAGCCGCCGTGACGGTGCGCCTGAACGATTACGCCACGAGCGTTTATACCAACGAGTTCACGACGTTGACGCGCACGGTCAATACCGTTGCGCCGCAGCAGATGGTGGTCCTTTCCAGCCCGGCCAACAACAACACGATTGTCACCTTGAACAGCAGTAATCTGGTTTATCTGATCCAGGCGTGTTTCGGCACCGGCCTGGCCTCTGCCGTTTCCAATTTTGACCTGACCATCAACGGCAGCTTGCAGCCGCAAGCCTCGTATATCATCCGACCGATAAATTATCCCGGTTGCCCCGGCATGAACTCACTGCTCTATCAGTGGAACGTGACCAATGTGGGCACGTACCTGATCCAGGCCGCGTACACCAATGGCCTCACGCTCAGCGACTCCAAGACCGTGATTGTCGCGCCGCCCTTCCAAATCACCAGCCTGGCCAACGCCGGCGCCAATCCCTTGATCATGTGGGGCAGCACGCCGGGCGCTAATTATCAGGTCCTGTACACAACGAATCTGACCCAGCCTTTTCAACCCCTCGGCCCGGTGATCATGACGAATGGATTCTCCGCCTCCCTTACCGACACGTCACCGCCCGCGCCGCAGAAGTTTTACGAAATTGAAATAGTGCCTTGAGTGGCCGGTTCATTACAACGGTTCAAAAATCCTTGTGAAAATCCGCCCGGCTATTTCGATGCTTGCTGGATTGTTGCTTTGGCTTGGAACGGTCCAGGGCGCGTTGGCCATCCTCGCCAATGCCTGGCACATCCCGGATAACAACGGCGACCTCGGCTTCAACATGCGAAACCCGGAGTTCGAGATCGGCAGCAATACCTCCGTCACCGTCTATAGCGGCATTCAAAAATTCAACAACTTCTTTGGCACGGCCAACCAGACCGGCGGCTGGGTGATTTACAAGGGAGCGACGCAAAGTTCCTGGAGCAGCAACGCCCTGAGTTTTTATCTCAACGGCGGCCCCAGCACGAATAATCAATACTGGTCTGCCTCGTTTAACACCGCGAACTTCGGAACGGACGACGTCATTCAATACTACCTTTGCCTCACCTTCGACGGCGTGAACGGAGTCCAGAACACGTATCTTTATGGCGGTGACGGTAGCAGTTTGACCTCGGCCAACCCTGCCACCGCCGCCGCCTCGCCGTTTACCCTCCGCAACCGGCCCGCGTGGCTGTTCCATGATGGCAACCGCGTCGTCACGGCCAATCCCGACGGGAACACTGCGACCGTCAGTTTCTGGACCCAGATCGGGTACCAAAGCAAGGATGCCACCGTGCGCTGGGCGGACAACGGCTGCATCTATTACACCACCGACGGCTCGACGCCGGCCGGTTCGCTCGGCGTCGGCAGCAACACGACGCAGGTCATGCCGATCCATTACGACCACGAGCAGGACAATTCCAGCATCGCCGGCAATGCCATGTGGTGGGTCGGCACGGTGACGAATATTCCGGATTACACCGCCATCAACTACAAAATCGGCGTCTGGAACAGTGCCAATGCTGAGGAAAAATTAGCCGATTACAACGCTGGCACGCCCAATACCGTATTTAGCTTTTCCACCGGGCAAACCGGCGGCACCAATGGCGTGCCCGTGCTCACCGTGGATGGCATGAACGCCGAATATACCACGGAACATCTGTTCGTGGATGAAGTGGCCGGCGATTCGATTCCGGTGAACGTGGTCTTCTCGCCCAACACGAATGTCGCCGTTGTCGAAGCCGACGTATTTTCGAATTTAAACCGCCGCAGCCATGTCACCGATGCTTATACCAACAGCATTTACCCCTTTGGCACGGAAGAAGGGATCGTGCCGCCGGACGGCAATACCATCGCCACCGGCGACGACAGCCACTATTACAAAGCCTACGCCATGAACTACGCCGGCAATGGCCAGTATTCGCTCGCCCTCGATGCCACCAACTGCGGCGCCTACCGGCTGACGGCGCGTTTCAAGGTCGTCGGCAACACCAACTGGATTTGGTACGGCTTGCTCGACCATTGTATCGTCGTGTCGCCGCCCCGCGCCCGCAACATGACCCTGTACGAACTGAATGCGATGAACATTGACGCCCAAGGTACGAACGTGGGCGATCGCAGCACATTCACGGATTTATACAATGGCCCCGGCTCGCGGGCTTATGACCCGGTGACGAACCGGGTCAATCTCCAATACTTCCAAAACCTCGGCGTGAACTGGCTTTGGCTCCAGCCGATCCACCCCATCGGCATTCTCAACCGGCAGACGGATCCCAATAGCGGCGTGCCCTACCCGGTCGGCAGCCCATATTCGGTCAAAAATTATTTCCAGGTCAATCCGCTGTTGAGCAAGGCGGACACGCGCGCCGGCGCGATGCAGGAATTCACCAACTTCGTCGCCGCGGCCAACACGGCGGGCGTCAATGTCATGCTGGATATGCCGTTCGCGCACAGTGCCTGGGACTGTGAGCTGGACAATCTCGGCACCAATTTCTTCGCGCCGACCGGCAATCCCTCGGACTCAATCATGAACGATGAGGCGCGGGTCTATTCGCGCGTGAACGAGTATGACCAGCGCGCTTTCGACGCCGGCAGCGTGGCACCGGCGCCGGATCGATATGACTTCGGCAAATGGACGGACGTGGCCCACTTTTACTCCGGCCGCTACGCCGCGCTGGTGGCCAACTCGTCGCAATCGGGCAATTACCTGAGTGAGGCCGACTGGTTCGATTATTCCATCGGCAGCGAAGAAGGCACGGGCACCGGCCCCGCCCCGTGGAGTAGCGCCGGAATACCCAGTGGCGTGGCCAGCGCCTATTACTCCACGGGGCAAGGTCATTTCGATCAGATCACCCAAAACGTCTGGCGTTATTTCTCCGACTGCCTGCTGTACTGGCTGGACATGACCGGCTGTCCGAGCAATACGCCACCGAACCTGACGGCCAACCGCGGCATCGGCGGGCTGCGCGCGGATTTCGGACAGGGGCTGGCGCCGCAGTGCTGGGAGTACATCATCAACAAGGTGCGCTGCCGGAAATGGGATTTCGTGTTCATGACCGAATCGCTCGACGGCGGCGCGGTGACCTACCGCTCGAACCGCCATTTTGATGTCCTGAACGAGAATCTCATTTTTGACCTGCAAAATGCCGCCACGGCGAGCGATTATCGCAATGACTTTGATGCCCGGCGCACGGCTTACGGCCAGTCGGTGATCCTGCTCAACAACGTTTCGCACGACGAGCAGAGTTACAGCGACCCGTTCGAGGCGCTCATCCGTTACCTGGCGTGCAGCGCGATTGACGGCGCGCCGATGATTTTCTACGGCGAGGAACTCGGCATTTCCACCTACTTCGGCTTCGACCAATACCAGTTGAACTTCGGCAAGACGATTCCGCTGTTCATGGATTATAATTCGCTCCAGCCGATTTGCAATCAGGCCAACCGGAATTACGGCCTCGACCAGCTCTGGCCGGTTTATGCCGCCGTCAACGAGGCGCGACAATTCAGCCCCGCCCTGAAAAGCGCCAACCGCTATTACCTGAACCAGGTCGGCAGCGAGACGCCGCAATCAGCCATTTTCTCGGTGGCGAAATACCAGACCGCCAACGCCTCGCCGAATTTCTCCGATGTGGTGTTCGCGTTCACTACGCTCGACCGGAACAACACGCAGGTCGGGTTTTTTGACGTGAACATCACGCTGAACGGCTCGAACCTGTTCGGCATCCAGCCGGACCGGATTTACAATGTCAAAAATATCGCGGCTTACACGGCCATTGACCCGAACCGCCGGAATTACTGGCTCTGGAACGGCGGCACCAACGGCATCGCCGGCAGCAACATTCTGGCGAATGGCGTTTATGCTTCACTCAATCCGGTGCCGACAAGCAACGCCGCTTGGTCCACCGCGCCGTTCGAAGCGCAATACTTGAAACTGTATGACGTGACGCCGCCGCCAACGCCCGCCGCGCCCGGCGTTGGGACGACGAATAATTACGTTTTCAGCAACGTCGTGACTTTCAGTTGGCCCGCCGTGAGCGATCCGCAAGGCGGTGTGAGCGGTTATTATGTCATCGTCGGCACCACGCCCGGCGGCTCGGATGTGTTCAGTGGCATCGTCACCGGGACGTCATTGACGGTGACAAACAATTTCGGCGTGCACCTTTACGCAGAGGTGAGCGCCATTAACAACGCCGGCATCCAGGGTGCCCCCAGCGCCAGCAGCGCCGGGGTGGCTTTGGTAAACCCGAGCTGGATTCCGGTGCTGAACATCCTCAACAGCAGTGTGTTGTCCTGGAACAGCGTCTCCGGCAGAACCTACCAGGTGTGGAGCACAACCAACCTTTCCCTGCCCTTTTCCACCTTGGGCAGCCTCATCAATGCGCTGGGACCGGTAGCCACTTACACCAACAGCCCGGCCAATGGAACGCGCTTCTTCCGGGTCCAATTTTTCCTATAAAATCAGGCTTTTTGCGGCCTTATCGCATGAATATGCGGTAGTCAAGCCGTCGGGAAAATGATAATTTCAAGCACAGTCCTGAACAATAATCAGTAAACAGCATCATTATTATGAAATTCAAAATAGTACTTGCAAGTGGGGCAGCGTTGGCATTTTTGGGCGCAACCGTTTGTGTGCAGGCTCAAAACCTGAACGGAACCGTGAGCCCGAGTTTCTACGGCAGTCCGCTGGCCATTCAAACCATCAATACCGGCTTTGGTAATGCCGCTGGCGGCGCCGATTCAGTCGGCGGTTCCGAGTTGGATGCTGCTTATGGTCGGATCTCCGGTGGCAATCTCTACCTGTTCCTGGCGGGAAACACTGAAGCCAACGGCAATCACCTGAATGTATTCATTGCTGGTGGCGCGGCCGGCCAGAATGTATTGGCTGCTCCCACAGGCAACACAATGGGGCCGGCGATGAACGGCTCTGTTTTTAGTCCCGGCTTTCAAGCAACCTTCGCCTTAGACGTGAACGATTACTCGGGCACCCCGGGCACCGTCCCCGGCACCTTGTATAGCGAAGAGTACAACCTTACGGGAGTTCCGTCCGGCGGTTACGTCGGGGCTCTCCCTGAGAGCTCACTTGGAATTGCAGGCGGAAGCGATGGCGGTGTCACAAGCATTTACCTCAATAACAATCACGCCAGCACCATGGGTGCCAGTGGTGCAGCCTTGAGTGGCGCCACCAGTGGCGCTAACACGACCACCGGATATGAACTGGTTATTCCGCTCTCTGCGATTGGATACGCGGGCGGAAACATCATGGTCCTGGCCGATATCAATGGCGGCGGTGATGGTTATCTTGCCAACCAGTTCCTGCCGGGTTTGGCAGTAGGAACGGGCAATGTCGGCGGTGGCGGACCCTATACGGGATCAAGTGGCAGCAAGTTTGACTTCGCCAACACTCCGGGTGAGTATTTCACCATAGCTGGTGTTCCCGAACCGGCCAGCATGGTGATGCTCGGGTTTGCCGGTTTGACGACGCTCCTGGCGATTCGACGCCGGAAGTAATTCAGCTTTGATTTTCATCAAGCCCCGCGCAAGCGGGGCTTTTTTGTTTAGCCCGAAAAACCAATGTTGCCGCTCATCTCCCGTTCTGTTCAATCAGCCGCCGGAGATCCCGATTGAAAAAGTCCGCTTGTTGCAACGTCTCCAGCGTCAGGTGCATCCGGTAGCGCCAATAATAGTTAGGAAAGGCGGGCACGTTGATGCGTTCGGCGTGAGGATCGGCTCGGCGCAGCTTTTCGTCCATGCCCAGCAGGTCCTGCAATTGGAAAATGCTCCACATCGCTGGAGAGGCGAGATGCTGGGCTACGATAGCCCGGTTGACCCAAACCTCGCACTGCCGGGGAGCATCACCCCGCTGGCCCAGTTCCTGGCTGTAAAATTTTTGCGTCAGTTTTGCGTCTTCCTCCCACCAGCCGCGAATGGTGCTCATGTCGTGCGAAGACGGCGTGACCACGCTGAGGTAGGGCGCGTCCGCCGGACGGGAAAATTCCCGGCCAAGCCGCTTGGGCATGCGCTGGATTTCGAGGCTTAGCAAACCAAGTTGCTTCATGGCCACGGGCACGCAGTCGGGCACGAAGCCGAGATCCTCGCCGCAAATCAGCATGTTCGTCACACGCTTGAGCGCGGGCAGCTTTTGCATCGCCTCGCGCATCCAGAAATCGTCCTGGCGCCGGAAGAAATAATCCACGTAAAACGCCTTCAACCTGGCCTGAGTTTCCGCCGGCAGGTATTTGAAAGAGGTCGTCTGCTCCATGCCGAACCGGAAGTGAAATTTCCCCTCGACCTCGAATAGAATCACGTTGCTGATCAAATCGAACAGGCCGGTTTTGATCTTTGCGTTGCGTTCGTTGGCTTCGCGCACGGCGAAATAATCTTCCACCTGCCGCTGGGTCGTGAATTCCGGTTTTAACGAGTAAATGCCGCTGTCGTTGGTATCCAAAAAAATCGCGTGGACGGTTCCGCTGTCGTTGCCGAACATTTTTGACAGCACGGCGTCGGTGATGAACGGCCGGGTAAAACGCGCCCGATCCAACGCGATGCCGCGCGCGGCAAATTCGCCCGCCTCCACCGGAATCGCCGGGACGAAATATCCCATGATGCCTTCGACCGCATGGGCGGGAATGGTCCAAATGCGGAAAAAACCGAGGATATGGTCAATGCGAAAGGCATCAAAATAGCAACTCATCTGGGCGAAACGGCGCTTCCACCACGTGAAGCCGTCTTCCTTCATGCGCAGCCAGTTGTACGTGGGGAAACCCCAATTTTGCCCTTTGACCGCAAACGCGTCCGGCGGCGCACCGGCCTGGGTGTCCGTGTGAAACAGCTCCGGCTCGCACCACACATCGGCGCCATGCCGGGAGACGCCGATGGCAATGTCGCCCTTCAGAATTATGCCCCGTTGGTGGGCATGTTCCGCGGCGGCTTTGAGCTGCCGGTGCAGGTGGTATTGAATGAAATAATGCAGCGCAATGTCGTCGTGCTCGTTTCTTTTGGCGGGGCGAGCGTCCTCGCGACCCGTGGCCTCACTTTTTCGCGGTGGCTCGTCAGTAGCCTCGCCCCACCCGGCGGCGAGCGCGGCAATTTCGTCCGCCAGGTAGCGGCGATGGGCGGGCCACTGGTTGAAATCCGGCGTTCCATATTTGTCGCGCAGGTGACAGAACACCGCGTAGGGCTCCAGCCAATGCCGGTGGTCGGCGAAGAATTTCCGGTACTCCCGGCTTCGAAAAGTCGCTGCCTTTTGCGACGGGAAAATCTGCCTGAGGAAACCAAGTTTGGCCTTCATCACGGCCTCGTAATCCACCGTGTCGAGCGCATTCAATCGCCGACGTTCAGGTTCCAGCGCCGCAAGCAATTTCTTGTTCCCCGCAAGGGCAACCGCGGCGAGATTGAGATAAAGCGGGTGCAGCGCAAAGGCCGAGATGGCGGCATACGGATACGAGTCCGTCCAGCGATGCGTCGCCGTGGTATCGTTGACCGGAAGAATCTGAATCAGTTTCAACCCCGCTTGCGCGCTCCAGTCGGCCAGCAGTTTAAGATCCTCGAACTCCCCCACCCCGAAACTGTTTCCGCTTCGCAGGCTGAACACGGGAATCGCCACGCCGGCCCCCTTCCAGGTGTTGGCCGACAGTACGACAAAGCCGTCATTCACGACGGTGTATTTGTCCGGCGCCGGGGTATCCTGCAAAATCCGGTTGTCGCCGGCTTCATGACCGATGAACAACTTTTTTTCGACGTCATAGACGCCGTATTTGTAGGTGAGAGGGAATGATTGAAGGCTCAAATCCACCCGTGTGCTCAGGAAATCCTCGCCGGCCACCCGATCCAAAAGCAGGGGTTTGGACGTATCCCAACTACCCAGGGCCACAGCGTCACCTAACAGACAAAGTGTCTGCCCCTTCGCCAGCAACGGAGCTTTTACTTTGAAGGTATGGGTGGCGGCAGACGGCGCCGGTCGTCGCACCTCGGTGAGATTGGGTTTCAACAGGACTTGTTGAAATGGCTCCGTATAAAACGCATTCTCAAAAGAACCTTCATCATTCCACGCGTCAATGACCAACAACTCCGTTTGCGCGTACGCGGCGGGGTTGATGGTTCGGCCATTACCCCAGTCTTGAACCGTGGGCCCGTCCGCCTCGCGCAAAACATAGCTGTAGTTAATGTCAGTGTTCGGGGCCGCCCCTTTGGGCAAGGTGACGGTGGTTTGCCAGAATTCCTCATTGAAATACTGGAGTGGAATTGCCCTTTCAATCCGGCCGCCACCGAGGATTTCGTGATTGCCGGTCAGCCAGAGTGTCTGGCCATACTTTGTGTGAAAACGTACTTTTAAGGTCAATGTCATTTATTCACCGGTGGCTGAACTTTGCTTCCGATTATCACGGCCTCAGTCGAGGGCATAAAATTAGTTTATTATGGAACAGGGAAATACGACGGCAAGCGCAAAGCACACCCTGATTCACAGCGTGGGCATTTTGTAGCCAATCAGCAGCAAGATTGCAACTGAGGGCTTTATCTTCTTACCACGTCAGATTCAGAACGCCGGCTTTTGGCATAAACGACAAGGTTAACGCAGGAACGCTTCATGCAGACCGCCGTCCACGGCAATAATTTGTCCGGTGGTTTTGCCCAGTCGGCTGCCAACCAACAGAAAATAAGCTTCTGCCTGGTCGGCGGGAGTAATGGGTGATTTGGTCAACGTCCGATCGGCGTAAAACTGTGCCAGTTTTTTTACCAGCGATTCCGTGGGCTCGTCGTCAGCATAGGGAATTTTGTATTTCGCGAGCGAGCCGATGACCCGGTCGCGTGGGAACATGGCTGAACCTTGGACCACGGTGGCGGGTGCCACGCCATTGACGCGCACCAGCGGCGCCAGTTCCATCGCCAGTTCGCGCACGAGATGATTGGCCGCGGCCTTGCTCGTATCGTAAGCGAGCGAGCCTTTTTTGGGAACGACCGCATTCGCGCTGGTCGTCAGTACCAGGTTGCCACGCAAGCCCTGTTCCTTCCAGGTTTTCGCCGCTTCATCCGCAACGAGATAACTGCCGGTCACATTGATGGCAAACGTCGCGGCCCATTTGTCGTCAGGAATGTGGCCAGTGGTATCGCTCGGCACGAAAACTCCGGCGGTCACGCAAATCGAATCGAACCCTCCGTAAGCCAGCGCGACCCGGTCCAGCATTTTGCGGATGCTCGCGCGGTTTGTGATATCGCAGCCCAGGCCAATGGCCGGGCCACAATTCGAAATGCCGGTTCCCGCCACACCGATGCCGACGCCAAATTTGTCTGTGATTTCCCCGGCGGTAACTTTCGCCGCCGCTTCGTTGATATCCACACAGGCGATATGGGCACCCTCGCGAACGAGCCGATGCGCGGTTTCTCGACCGATGCCTGAACCGGCCCCGATGACCACGACCACCTGCCGCGCGAGTTCCTTTTCCGCCGGCATCCGTTTCAATTTCGCCTCCTCCAGCAGCCAGTATTCGATGTCGAATGCCTCCTGCTGCGGCAGCGAAACGTATTGGTCAATCGCCTCCGCCCCGCGCATGACCTCAACGGCGCAATTGTAAAACTCCGCCGTTACCCGTGATTCGCTTTTGTCTTTGCCCCAGGCAATCATACCAAGGCCGGGAATCAGGATGACCGTCGGATTCGGGTCGCGCATGGCAGGCGAGTTGGGATGCCGGCAGCGCTGGTAATAACTCGCGTAATCCGTCCGGTACTGCTCCAGGCCGGCGACAAGTTTTCCTTTGAGCATGGCCAAATCCCCTGTCTGCGGACTCCAATCCACGTAAAGCGGCTTGATTTTCGTCCGCAGAAAATGGTCGGGACAACTGGTGCCCAATTCCGCCAGCCGCGGGGCGTCCACTGAATTTACAAAGCGCAGGATTTTTTCGTCGTCCTGTACCGTCGCAATAAAGCGCTTTGGTTGCGAAACCTGCCCGCGCAGCCAGGGCAGGATCGCGGCAAAAATCTCACTCCGTTTTTCCGGTGCCAGGGTTTGATATTTCGCGCCGCCGAAGGCCTTCACGTCCCCACCGTTGGCCGCGTACTTTTTCTCGATGAATTGTGATGCGCGTTCGATGAAATCCAAAGTGTGCCGATAGCATTGCTTTTCGTCGTTCGCCCACGAAATGAAGCCGTGCTGCCCCATCATGATCGCCGTCGCCTTCGGGTTCTTTCCGACCGCCTCCTGCATCACCAGGCCCAGTTCAAAACCGGGACGCATCCAGGAAACATAGACCATTTCGCCGCCGAATATATCTCGCGTCAGCTCCTCGCAGCGTTTGCTGGCGGCGATGGCGATGATCGCATTCGGGTGCATATGGTCCACAAACTTCGCCGGAATGAAACTGTGCAGCGGCGTGTCAATGGAACTGGCCCGCGGATTCAAATTAAAGGTGCAATGGTTGTAAGCGGCCACCATGTCATCCTCGGCCGGCGACTTGAGACCTTTGTCGGCGCGGGCCGCGTAGGTCTTTCGCAGACCCAACAGCCGGGCCTGGTAAAGCGAGGAAAAGTTTTCCCGTTTGGCGGTGCGCAAGTCCCCGCCCGAACCCTTGACCCAAAGTACTTCGCCCGGCTCACCCGTGAGCGGGTCTTTTTCCACGAGCTTGGACGAGGTGTTGCCGCCGCCGGTGTTGGTCACCCGCTGGTCGGCGCCCAGGCAGTTGGACCGGTAAACCAGAAGTTCGACCGGCGAAAGCTTCGCGGCCACGGTGTCGTCCCACCGATCATCGACGTGTTGAAATTTCATTCTTTGAAAATCTGTGTTTGTTTTGTTATTTCTGTGAATTAAAGCTTGCTTCGGGCCAAAACCCAAGTAGAAAAGAAGAAAAATCATCAAGCGATTATGCTGGCCGTCGAAAGGCAACAGCGGATTTTGGAGATGCTGTCGAAATCACGGGCGGTTACCACCGCCCGGGCGGCCAAAGTGCTGGCCGTCTCGGCGGAAACCGTCCGCCGGGATTTCGAGAAATTGGCGGCCGATGGCCGCCTCTCTCGCGAGCATGGCGGCGCGGTGCCGGTCAATGACGGCCGGCGCGATCTTCCTTTGGACAGCCGTGAAATGGCCAACGTCACTGAAAAGGAAGCCATCGCCGGACTGGCACTGGCGTTAATTCAAAAGGGCGACACCGTGTTTTTCGACGCCAGTTCCACAGTGTTTCATCTGGCGCGGCTGCTGGCGGATCTTGAGGTGACGGTTTTGACGAACGCCGTGAAGATTGCCGCCGAGTTGGCCCGGCGTCCGGCGGTGGAAGTGATTTTGCTGGGTGGCGTCGTCAATCACGGATCTTTGTCCTGTGAAGGTAGTTTGGCGGATCAAATGCTGGAATCTTACCACATCCAAAAGGCCTTTATGTCCTGTCGCGGACTGGACGCCGAACGCGGCTTGAGCGAGGCCAACGCCGAACAGGCCGGGCTGAAGCGGAAAATCATCAGGCTGTCGGACCAAACCATTGTGCTGGCCGACAGCGCCAAGATGGGCCTCAAGTCATCCTACTTCTTTGCCGGCCTGGAGGACATTGACACCTTGATTACCGAACGTCCGCCCGAGAAGAAGGTGAAACGCGCATTGCGGGGAAGCGGCGGGAAACTGCTCCTGCCAGCGGAGGAGGAGCCGGCTTGAACTCCTCAAAAATATGTCTGGCGGTTGACCTCGGTGCGAGCAGCGGCCGTGTGCTCGCGGGAATTTATGACGGCGCCCGCCTGGAATTGCACGAACTGAACCGTTTCCCGAATGATCCGGTCAAGGAAACCGATGGCTGGCATTGGAACCTCGAAGGCCTTTCCGCTCATATCAAACAAGGCATTGCGCTCGCGGTGAGAAAATACGGCGAAGCCGTCGTATCGGTCGGGGTGGATACCTGGGGTGTCGATTACGGGTTACTGGATGCAGAAGGGAAATTATTGTGCGCGCCGTTTCAATACCGCGACCGCCGCACGCAAGGGATGCAGGAAGCCGCGTTTCGGCGGATGCCGCGCCGGGAGATTTACCAGCGGACCGGCATCCAGTTCATGTTCTTCAACACGCTTTTTCAACTGCTGGCCGAAGAGGCCAAACGGCTGGATAAGGCCGAGCGGTTGCTCTTCCTGCCGGACTTGATTCATTATCTTTTCACCGGCATCGGCGTGAACGAAAAATCCATTGCCAGCACCAGCCAGGTGCTCAATCCGCACACGCAAACCTGGGAACGCGGCTTGATCCAGGCGATGGGATTGCCGGAAAACATCTTCAGCCAACTGACGAACGCCGGGACCGTGCTGGGTAAACTGCACTCCGACGCAGCCTCGGACACCGGCGCAAAAAATCTGCAGGTCATCGCGCCCGCCGGACATGACACTGCCTCAGCCGTAGTTGGCGTCCCGGCTGAGGAGCCGGAACCGGTATTTCTGAGTTCGGGGACATGGTCATTGATGGGACGCGAATTGAGCCAGCCGGTGATTTCGGAGGCGAGTTATCAAGCTACCTTTTCCAATGAAGGCGGCGTGTTCGGCACGACCCGCTTTTTAAAAAACATCGCCGGCATGTGGCTGTTGCAGGAATGCAAACGCGCCTGGGACGCCGCTGGAAAATCCGTCAGTTACGACGAACTGGAACGCCAGGCCAAATCGTCCCCGCCGTTCACGACTTTCCTTGACCCCGACGCAGTGGATTTTCAGGCGCCGGCCGACATGCCCGCGGCCATTGCCGCGTTTTGTCACCGCACCGGGCAGCCGGTGCCGGCGGATGCCGGGGCATGGACGCGGGTTCTTTTTGAAAGCCTGGCGTTGAAGTATCGTTTTGTGAAAGAATCCTTGGCGCGGATCACCGGCAAACCAATTGACCGGATTTATTTGGTCGGCGGAGGGTGTAAAAATCAACTATTGAATCAGTTCACCGCCGACACCTTGAATTGCCCCGTCGTGGCCGGCCCGGTAGAAGCCACCTCGATTGGCAATGTCGTCATGCAATTGTTTGCCTTGGGGGAAATCCATTCGCTGGCGGAAGGGCGCGCGTTGGTACGGCGCTCGTTTGAAACCAAAAGGTTTGAACCGAAAGACACTGGCGCCTGGGACAACGCCTATGCGCGCTTCCAAAACATTCTTGCCGCTGACCGCTTATGAAACCTGCCGGAATCTTGAAACGCCTGGTCCGTTTGTCTCATGAATTGGGACGGGAAGACCGCCATCTGGCCATCCTTGGCGAAGGGAACGTCAGTGCCGATTTGGGAGACGGAACGTTTTATGTCAAAGCGTCCGGCAACCAGTTGGCTACGATTGACGCCGGCGGCTTCACCCGGGTGAAGATATCACCGATTCTGGAGGCTCTGGCTCAACCTCGCAAGACCGACGACGAAGTCCGCGGAATTCTCGAAGCCTGCCGCGTGGATCAAAAAGCCAAACTGCCCTCGGTGGAGACGTTTTTGCACGCCATTTGCCTGAAGGAAGGCGGCGCCCGATGGGTCGGGCATACCCACCCGGTCTCCGTGCTGAAAATTCTGTGCAGTAAACCGGGCGCGGAGCCGTTTCGCCGCCACATTTTCCCCGATGAAATTGTCGTCTGCGGCCGTCATCTGGCAGTGGTGCCCTATGTTGATCCCGGCATCCGGCTGGCCGTAGCGTTGCGCAAATCGCTCCGGGAATTCATGGACGAACACGGCGCCGCCCCCAAGGTCATTCTGATGGTCAATCACGGCCCGGTGGTCCTGGGCCAGACCGAGCGCGATGTGCTGAATACCATGCTCATGCTCGACAAATGGGCTTCGGTGCTGGCCGGGAATTATGCCCTGGGCGGGCCGCAATTTCTGGAGGAAAACATTTCGGACCGAATTGAACATCGTCCGGACGAACACTATCGCCGCCGGGCCATCGGCAGGCTAAAATAAATTCAACCAGGCGAAAATATGGAAAATCCACTCTTCAAGAAACTTCCCAAAATTGGCATCCGCCCCACGATCGACGGCCGCCGCCGCGGTGTCCGCGAGTCGCTCGAAAGGCAGACCATGGACCTGGCCAGGGCCGCCGCGAAGCTGATGTCATCCAGCCTGCGCTATCCGAACGGCAAGCGCGTCGAATGCGTCATCGCCGACTCCGGCATCGGCGGCGTCGCCGAGGCCGCGGCGTGCGCGGAAAAATTCGCGCGCGAAGGTGTCGGTTTGTCGCTAACCGTGACGCCGTGCTGGTGTTACGGCAGCGAGACGATGGACATGGATTCGACAATTCCCAAGGCGGTGTGGGGTTTCAACGGCACCGAGCGGCCCGGTGCAGTTTATCTCGCTGCCGTGCTGGCCGGCCACGCGCAAAAGGGTTTGCCGGCCTTCGGGATTTATGGACGCGATGTCCAGGATGGCGACGACCAGAGCATCCCCGCCGATGTTTCGGCGAAGATTCTGCAATTTGCCCGCGCCGGTCTTGCCGTGGCGACGATGCGCGGCAAATCCTATCTCGGCATGGGCGGCGTCTCGATGGGTATTGCCGGCTCGATTGTGGATCAGCCGTTCTTCGAGCGTTACCTCGGTATGAGAGTTGAAACGATTGACATGACGGAATTTCTCCGTCGCCTGGACCATGGCATTTTCAATCAGGCCGAATACCGAAAGGCGCTCCAGTGGGTGAAAGAGAATTGCCGGGAAGGCAAGGACTACAATTCGCCGAAGACGACCCGCTCCCGCGCACAACTCGATAGCGAATGGGAAAAGTCCGTCAAGATGTCGCTCATCGCGCGCGATCTGATGGTCGGCAACCACAGGCTGGCCGGGATGGGCTTCGGCGAGGAGGCAAACGGGCATAATGCCATTGCCGCCGGTTTCCAGGGACAACGCCAGTGGACGGATTACCAGCCCAATGGCGATTTCCTGGAAGCCATCCTCAACTCGTCGTTCGACTGGAACGGCATCCGTGCGCCTTACATTGTCGCGACGGAAAACGACTGTCTCAACGGTGCGTCGATGCTCTTTGGCTATCTGCTCACGAACACCGCGCAGATTTTTGCCGACGTGCGGACGTATTGGAGTCCCGACGCCGTCAAACGCGTTGCCGGCCACAAGCTCACCGGCGCGGCGGCGGGCGGCATTTTGCATCTCATCAATTCCGGTCCGGCCACGCTCGACGGCACCGGACGGCAGGAGCGCGACGGCCAGCCGGTGATGAAACCGTTCTGGGAAATCACAAAGGACGATGCGCAGAAATGCCTCGCCGCGACGACGTGGCACCCGTCCATCACCGAATATTTTCCCGGGGGCGGTTGGTCCACACGTTTTCTGACCAAAGGTGGGATGCCGGTGACGATGTGCCGGTTGAATCTCGTCAAAGGCCTCGGGCCGGCACTGCAAATCGCCGAAGGCTGGACCATTGAGCTGCCGGAAAAAGTCCACGACGCGCTCGAGCAACGCACGAACCCGACGTGGCCAACCACCTGGTTCGCGCCGATTCTGACCGGGCAAGGCGCTTTCCGCGATGTCTATTCCGTTATGAACAACTGGGGCGCCAACCACGGTGCCATCGGCTACGGCCACGTGGGCGCGGAATTGATTTCGCTCGCGGCCATGCTGCGCATCCCGGTTTACATGCACAATGTGCCGGAAGAAAACATCTTCCGCCCCAGCGCCTGGAACGCCTTTGGGACCGCCGAGCGTGAAGGCGCGGATTTCCGCGCGTGCGCCAATTTTGGTCCACTTTACAAATAAAACCCAACCGGCTGTCCCGCGTGAAAATATCATTGTTCATCCCGTGTTTTGTGGATCAATTTTATCCGCAAACCGGGATGAACATCGTGCAGGTGCTGGAACGGCTCGGCCACACGGTGGATTATCCGGAAGCGCAGACGTGCTGCGGCCAGCCGGCCTTCAATTCCGGTTTTTGGGACGAAGCGCGCGCGGTGGCCGAACGGCAAATCGCTATTTTTCAAGACGCGGAAATTGTGGTGATTGCATCCGGCTCCTGCGGCGCGATGGTCAAGGTTTTTTACCCCGAATTGTTTCACGGCCATCCGCGCGAAACCGAAGCCAGGGCGCTGGCGGCAAAAACCTTTGAGTTCTCAGATTTCCTGGTCAATCGGCTTGGCGTGCTCGATGTCGGCGCGCGGTTTCCGGGGCGCGCGACATTTCACGATGGCTGCCACGGTTTGCGCGAGTTGGGCCTCAAAAATCCGCCGCGCCAGTTGCTCCAGCATGTCCGGGGGCTGGAATTGGTGGAAATGAAGGAGGCGGAAACCTGCTGTGGTTTCGGCGGCACGTTCGCCGTCAAGTTCCCGATGATTTCCACCGCGATGGGCGAGGTCAAATGCGCGTCCATTGCCGAAACCGGCGCGGAGTTTGTGATTTCCAACGACTCCAGTTGCCTGATGCAGATTCGCGGTGTGCTGGAGCGGCAGGGTAAATCTGTCAAAACGCTGCATCTGGCCGAAGTGCTGGCGCAAACATGAACGTTCACGCCAAAACATTCAACGAAGCGGCCAGGCACCAAACGGCGGATTTGCGCCAGCGCGATTGGATTCAAAAAGCGCTTGCCGGCTATTACGCCAAACGCGACGAATTCAAAAATCGCTTCCAAAGCTGGTCAGGCGCGCGCGACACGGCAGCCGCCGTAAAATGGGAAGCCGTCAATCACCTCGACCGCTACCTGGACGAGTTTGCGTCCCGGCTCGAAGCCCGCGGCACCAGGGTCTTCTGGGCGCCCGACGCCCAGGCAGTACGCGATTATGTCGTTGGCGTCGCGCGGCAGCACCAGGTCCGCTCCATCATCAAATCCAAGAGCATGACGGCGGAGGAAATTCATCTCAACGACACACTGGAGCAGGCCGGCTTTGAGGTCGTCGAATCCGATTTGGGCGAGTACATCGTCCAGCTCCGCCACGAACCGCCGTATCACCTCGTCTTTCCGGCCATGCACCTGACCCGGCAACAAATCAGCGATTTGTTCCAAGACCGGCTGGGTTCCGAGTCAACGGACAATCCGGAACATTTGACGATGATCGCCCGGCGGGTCATGCGCCGGAAGTACTGCGAGGCGGACATGGGCATCAGCGGCGCGAACTTCGCCATTGCCGAGACCGGCATGATTTCCATCACCGAAAACGAGGGCAACGCTCGGCTGACCACTTCGCTGCCGAAAGTCCACGTGGCGATTGTCGGGATTGAAAAGGTTTTGCCCAAACTCTCCGACCTCGCCTTGTTCCTGCCGATGCTGGCCACGGCCGGTGCCGGGCAGCCCATCACCTGCTACAACACGCTCTATGGCGGGCCGCGGCAGCCGGGCGAGCCTGACGGCCCGGAGGAATTCCACGTCGTGCTGTTGGACAACCGTCGCACGGAGTTGTTGGCGGACGCCGAACAGCGTGACGCTTTACACTGTATCCGGTGTGGCGCCTGTCTAAACGTCTGCCCGATTTTCAAAAACATCGGCGGCCACAGTTACGGCACGACGTATCAAGGACCGATTGGCTCCGTCATCACGCCTCATCTGCGTGGACTTCAGGATTGGAAACATCTGTCGCAGGCCTCGTCCTTGTGCGGCGCCTGCACCGAAACCTGTCCCGTCAAAATTAATCTGCACCATCATTTGCTGCATAACCGCCGTAACGCCATTCAGGCCCGCCCGGCCCGCTTCGAAAAACTAGTTCAGACCGGTTTCGTGTTCATGATGCGCCGGCCGCGGTTATACGAATGGGCCGCGGGGATTGGACGCATTCTGCAGCCGCTGCAACGTTTGGTCCAGGGAACCGTCCTGGATCCGCTGCGTGCGTGGACAAAGACCCGGTCGTTCCCGCCCCTGGCGGAAAAAAGCTTTCGCGAGCTGTGGCGGAAAAGGAAAAAACTATGACCAACCGCGAAATCATTTTAGGCCGGATTCGCGAGGCGTTAAAAATTGCCGCACCGTATCCCACTTTCCATGATAGCGCGACGACGACGTCTCCCCTGCCCGCTTCGCCGCAATCATGGCTGCCGCCGGTCGGTGAAACACTTGAGGAACAAATCCAATTGTTCCGCAGAAACGCGGAGGATTTGAAGGCCGGGTTCCGCGAATGCACGAACGCGAACGAAGCAGGCCAATACATCAAAGAACTGGCGCTGGCGGGTGGCTGGAAAAAGATTGGCCGGCATTCCGGTGAATTAACAGACCCCGTCGCGCGGGAGTTGGGATTGCCGGAAGTGCGAACTGATGGCGGCTATGCCGTGAATGATTTGGAAAGTTGCGATGCCGGGCTGACCGAGTGCGAGGCGCTGGTGGCGCAAACCGGCAGCGTGCTGGTGTCCGCGCCGAGCGCGGGTGGACGGGCCTTGTCCGTGTTGCCGCCGCACCATGTCGTGCTGGCGCGCCGGAGTCAAATGGTTCCCGATTTGACCGTCGCTTTGCAGCGCGTGCAGGAAAAATTCAAAGATAACTTTCCGAGCTTTCTTTCCTTCATCAGCGGCCCCAGCCGCACCGGCGATATCGAGCGCATTCTGGTGCTCGGGGCGCACGGACCAAAAAAATTGACTATTCTGCTACTGCCTTGAATCATGTCGGAACCTGAATTGACCGCTTCGCCCTCAAAACTATGATCGCACCCACGAATCCCAGCCCAACGACGGCGAAAGCCACCAGCCTGTTCCGTCTGCCGGATGGCAAAAATCTTTTCATCACCTTTGCCCTGGTTACCTCACTGTTCCTGTTGTGGGGCTTTTGCAACGGAATGATCGATATCCTGAACAAACATTTTCAGGACTCCCTCCACATCAACAAGCAGCAGTCGGGCCTCGTGCAGTTCGCCAATTATCTGGCTTATTTCCTGATGGCGATTCCCGCCGGATTGATTGCGCGCAAGCTCGGTTACAAGGGCGGCATTCTTGTCGGCCTTGCGCTGATTGCTAGCGGCGCCTTTTTGTTCATTCACGCGGTGAGCATCGGCACGTATTCTGCATTTTTGCTGGGCCTGTTTGTCATCGCCGCGGGGATGACCTGCCTGGAAACCATCGCCAACCCTTACACGACCGTGCTCGGCCCGCCGGAACATGGCGCGACGCGTATCAACATCGCGCAGACGTTCAACGGCGTGGGTTGGATTTTCGGCCCGATCGTGGGGGGATACTTCGTTTTCGGAGGAGGCGGCGGATCGAGCGATGCCACTGGCGCTGCCGCCTCAGCCACCAATGCCAATACCGGCTTGTCCACTCCCTATCTCGGCATAGGCATCTTCGCAGCGGTGTGGTTTCTTGTTTTTATTTTTGCACCGGTGCCGGATTTGCATGCCGAGGATGAAAGCAAAAAATCCGCCGATCAAACAACCAGCCTCAAGCCTTCCGGCGGCCAGTTGGCGGGCATCGGCATCGCGCTGGCGATTGTGTGGGGCCTGCTGTATTTCTTCATCGCGCCGATTATGGGATTGGTCTGGGCACTGCTCAACTTGCCTGCGAATTTGCTCGACCCGACCAAATACGGTTTGATCATCGTCGCTTACATCGGATCTTACATGGTGGTTTCAAAGAATTGGGACATGTTCCGGCGCAAACATTTCACGCTCGGCGTCGTCGCCCAGTTTCTTTACGTCGCGGCGCAGACGGGCATCTTCAGCTTCTGTGTCAATTACGTCATCGAGAACGACGCCGACGTGACGCCAGCGAGAGCCGCCACGATGCTGGGGGCAATCGGTTTTGTGCTGTTCACGGTTGGACGTTTTTGCGGCAGCGCCGTTATCAGCCAGTTCAAGCCCCACCTCGTGCTCGCGGCTTACGCGGCCATCAATGTGGTGCTGGCGGCGGTTTGCATGGGCGGCGGCAAGTTGGGCTTGATCGCGTTGTTTGGCACGTTCTTCTTCATGTCCGTCATGTTCCCGACCATTTTCGCCCTGGGCATTCGCGGCTTGGGCGATTACACCAAACTCGGCGCGTCGCTCATTGTCATGTCCATCGTGGGCGGGGCGATTGCGCCGCCGTTTATGGGCCACATTGCCGACGTTCATTCCATGCGCCTGGGCATGGTGGTGCCGCTGGTTTGCTTCGTAGCCATCGCCATTTACGGCTTGCTCTGGCAGAAATTGGAACTCCAGGACAGTCAGGCCGGCGAGTCGTGATCCCACCAATCCGGCAAGGGACAGCAGGCGGCCTGCTCGCCATGTTGTTTATCGGAGTGGCTCAAGCGCGGTGTTAAGCGGCCTCATCTATTCTCTTTTGGCGTTGCAAGCTTTGTAAGGACATCATCCAAGGCCGGGAGAACGTTTGTGTCGCTGTCCACGTACTTCTGGCCTTCGTAGTAAATGAAGATTGAGTCAAATGAGATTGTATCCAAATGGTTCGTGCCTCTGTAAAAGTCGAGTACCCAATTTGGGATATCGCCTGCGCCTACTTCGTCTTTCGGCCAAGGTTCAGCACAAGATACCGCATGAACAATTTTTCTCACACTCGCACCCTTAATGATAAACTTCATGTCTCGGTGCTCTTGATCTATCTTTGCCAAAGCGCTGGTGACAACAATATTGTCGGTGCTGGCTATGTGGGATGCGAGCTTTCTGGGAGCGTCGCTGGTGCTTCCCAAATGCTCGCAGCCACTCAAGAAAACGAAAATCAATAAAACGCTGGTAATCCGCATATCATGTGCAGAAGCCGCCTAACGTCCCCGAGCCACGCCCATCAGTCTTCGCCCGTCTATGACGAGACAGTCAGGCGAGTGGGCGCGTAAACCTACATGCGCCTGGCTTCCGACGGCAACCTGTCGTGCCGTAGCGCAGCAAAGGCGGATCTGGTTTATTCCAATCTCATCACCCAATTCTAATCTGTGCTCTGGCCTCTGTCTTCCATCTTCTGTTCCCACGGTTTCAGTGCGGTAGGCTGCATGGTTATTTCGTATCTAAAGGTGTCAAATGTGGCACCTGGTTCAACGGCGGCTGGCTCCGAGGCGGCACTTGTGGACTTTGCGGTGGAGTCAAAGGTGGCACTCGTGGAAACTGCGGCGGACTCAAAGGTGGCATACCAGGAATCTGTATCCGCTCTCGCTCCTGAAGCGCGCGCACCTGCTTCTGCAATTCTGCGTTTGAAACTTCCAAATCGTGAACTTGCTGCTCCAAAACACCGGTTCGGCGCGTCAAAAAGTCAAGCTGCTCTGAATCGGGCTTCGACGTGACGCATCCGGTCACAAAGGTCAATGATGCCAGCGAAATCACAGAGGTGAATCGGGTGATATTCATAACGCGAATGTGGCCTAACGATTCAAAAAAAGTATGAGTTGAGGGAGTTGGCGCATTGGGCGACAACTATTAGTGACCGATAAACCAAAAACCTCAATCATGCTTATGAAAACAATTACGCTTCCAACCCCCGAAACGCAAGTCCGCATCCAGCAGCTCAAGCTGGGAGTGGATTACCGACTGCCCAACGTTTTCGTGAGGACATCCTTAACAAATTGTGGAATTTCCAACCCCGATTTTGCGGCATCAGATTTCAATTTTTCATATTGCCGGACTTCCTCGCCCTGCCAAATGAGGTCAACGCGGCGAATCGGGCGCAGGGCGACGTGGCTGTATCTTTCCGGGTATTCCCGATGGAGGAAAATCGGCCGGGTTGCTCCCGAGGGTCTTGTTCGGCAGATGGCCCATGTCCAGTTGGAGCGTGCCGCCGTTGGCGATGTCGGCATTGAGAGGGTACAGCTCCTATACCACGAAAATCTGCTGAAGAAAAGAATGCGTTCAACGTTCAATGGTGAATTTCACCGGCTCAAAATGATCGTTGTCCTTGATGGTCACCAAACCATTCGCATACGACCAACCCTTGCCTGCCCGGGCCAAACCGCCAGCGCTCAATTGCGGCACCGTTTTAGCTTCGTCGCCGCCGGATTGTTCCGTCACTGCCCGGGGTTCGCGGTCCACCCAGGTTTCCAGAATCACATCGCGTTTTGCGGGACGGTAGGAACCGTCCGGTGCAGCAATTTCAATCACCACGGATTGGTCACTACGGGTCTGATGAAATTCGCGTTTCATGAAATCGCCTTTGCGATAGGCGAGGCTCTCGCCGTCGTCTTCATAAAGCCACGATTGGGCTTCGGCCGCTGGCGCGATCAGCACGTTCAGCGGATTGCCGGGCATTTGACCGGTGTATTGCACCACCGGCTGGCGAAAAATAAACCCGCCGCCGCGCACGAAAATGGGAATCGAATCCAGCGTCACTGGAATGGAAATGGTTGAATTGCCGGCGTAGAGTTTGCCGGTCCAGTAATCGAACCAATCACCGGCGGGCAGATAAACGTCGCGCCCGGTTGCGCCTTCCCACAACACCGGTGCTACGAGCAGGTCCGAGCCGAAAAGAAATTCATCGTCCACGTCGGCGGCGCGTTCATCATCGGGGAAATCCAAAAAAAGCGGACGCAACGCCGGCACGCCGGTTTCGCTGGCGTGTTGCATCACATTATAAATGTAAGGCAACAATTCGTAGCGCAACTCGATCGCACGCTGGTTGATCGCTTCGAACCGCCAGCCGAACGACCACGGTTCCTTGTCCGGTGTGGCGATCTCCGTGTGCATCCGCATAAAAGGATAAAAGACTGCGGCCTGCAACCAGCGTGTGCATAGCTCCGCCGACGGCATCCGGACAAAGCCGCCAATGTCGCTGCCCACGAAGGAAAAACCTGAAACTCCCAAGCCAAGCAGCATGGAGACGGATTGCCGCAGCGACGACCAATCCGCCGTGGCGTCACCGGTCCACACTGCGGCGTAGCGCTGGCCGCCCGCGAAACTGGACCGTGTCAGTACGAAGGCGCGCCGGTCCGGTTGCAGCCGGCTTAAACCCTCAAACGTCGAGCGGCTCATCAACTGGCCATAGACGTTGTGGATTTCGAGGCTGGTCGCGGGCCGGCCTTCGTTGTCGAAAACCACGTCCGACGGCATCGTCCCGTTGGCCGTGTCGAAGACCGATGGTTCGTCCATGTCATTCCAGATGCCGGCGACGCCGACGTCGAGCAGGCTTTTATACAGATTACCCCACCATTCGCGTGTGGCGGGCCGGCTGAAATCTGGAAAAACGCTCGGCGCCGGATTTTTTTCCGCCTGGGACGGCCAGACTGGTCCTTCATAAACCTTTCCATCCGGTAATTTCACAAAATCATCCCCGGCGATGCCTGAATCATACGGCGCGTAACCTTTCAAAGCCGGTGGATGCCCGTCGAGAATGGTGACCAGGTGAAATCCCTGCGCCCGCAAATCCGAAATCATTTTCTTCGGGTCTGGAAAACGGTCGTGATTCCAGGTGAACGGCTTGTAACCGTCCATGTAATGGATGTCGAGCCAGATGCCGTCGGCCGGAACCTGTTTTTGGCGGAACGTGTCGGCCAGGAGGCGCACGCGGGATTCGGGATAATAACTCCAGCGGCATTGCTGGTAGCCAAGCGACCAGAGCGGCGGCAACGGCATCCGGCCGGTGAGCGCCGTGTAGCGTTCAATTACCTTTTTCGGGTCCGGGCCGTTGATGAAGTAGTAGTCCAGGTCGCCGCCATCCGCGCCAAAGGTCAGCAAATCCGGCTCTTCCCGGCCAACGTCAAAGAAGCTGCGCCACGTGCTGTCGAGATAAATTCCGTGCGCCTGCCCATGGCGTGTGACCATGAAAAATGGGACGGTAACATAAAGCGGGTCGGTGCTGGAATCATAAGCCGGTGTGTCGGAATTCCACATGACATAGTTGTAGCCGCCGAGTTTCCAGCCGCGTTTGTCAAGCGTTCCGGTCTTTTCGCCAAAACCATAAACATGCTCTTCGTCGCTGAGCTTTTTGGCCACCCGAAATTCCGTTCCGGCGAAAGACATTCCGCGCGCCGGATCGTCGGCGTCCAGGATTTCACCGGCGTTGTTTGCAAAAGAAATTCGCAGGGGTGAGTATTGGACGGCGACCTTCAGCGATGGTGTCGTGAGCGTCGCGGCGTTGGCGCCAACATCGGCTTTCACGCCGGGGTTGCCGAGATCATGATTGACGACTGCGTAGGAATGGTCGCGACCAAAGGCGGATTGGGTAGTGAACCGAAGGCGGATGACATCATCCGAGAGCGGCGTAATCGCGAGCGTCCCCTGCCCGCTCTGGAACAAAAGGGTTTTGCCATCCCAGTTCGGCGCGGGCATGGCGCCGAGCGTGGTCCAGCCGATGGCGGCGGTCGGTTTTTGGGCGGAAGCCGAAAGCATTGAGGAAGTTAGCAGCATCAAGCCGGCGGACAATTGAAAAAAAAATCGATGAATGATCATGCGCTAAGTTTGAGCAGTTTGGATGGAATGCACAACTCTGGTCTGGTTGAGGTTTACCAATGGCAAATTCCCGGCAACAATGTTCCATCCGGTCAATCCCACCTCCGGCTGGTCCGGGATGGTCGTGGATTCGATCCGGAACTCCCGCGATTCCCCCGGCAACAGGGAGAAATAGTTTTCATGGTAATAGACCGACAGTACGCGCTCGCCGGTTTTAGCGTCGCGCAAGGTGAGCCGCACCGCCCGGGCGGGCGTTTTGCCCGGATTGGTTACTTTCCCGGTAATGACAAATTCCCGTTTTCGACGCCGCCCTTTCCAGTCACCGAGGAGTTGCACCTGGGGCAGGGAGTTTAACTGGCGCAAATCGTTTTCATTGCGGGCGTGCCAGTAAAAATTACGTGACAGCAATTTACCATGGTTGTTGCGCAATTCCAGTTTAACGAAATGGGCGCCGGTGGCGGGAAAGTCCAGGGTGAAGGCATTGGTGCCGGCGTTCGTCGCGGCGGTCAACGTGCGCCGGGTGCGGTGTTCGATTTGACCGGACAAATCGTAAATGTCCGCAACGGGGGCAAGGCGCGCTTCCGGGCCATCTCGATCCGCTATGGATTGCGCAATTCACTCCAAAATGTTTAACTAGACACCCATGAAAGCAATCGTTGGTTTCATTCTGCTTTTGTTTGTCATCAAGCCGGTTCAGGCAGCGGAACTCAAGCCCCCCATTCACCTTGCCATCGTCGGCCTTGAGCACGACGCCGTCGGTGATTTTATTTCGCGGGCGCGTAATCATCAAGATGTTCAGTTGGTTGGCATCGTTGAATCGAATCAGACCCTGGTAACGCGTTACGCCCGGCTTTTAAATCTCAGCACAAACTTTTTTGACTCAAGCCTTGAAGGTTTGGCGGCCAAAACCAACGTGCAGGCGGCGGCAGTTTTTACCACCACGTTCGATCACCGTCGGGTGGTGGAAGCCTGTGCCGCTCATAAAATCGACGTCATGCTGGAAAAACCGCTGGCGATTAATATGAAAGACGCCTTGGCCATGGCGGCGGCCGCGAAACAAAGCGGCATTCAAATCATTGTCAATTATGAGACTTCCTGGTATTCAAGCATCCAGACCGCGCATACCATCGTTCACGATCGGCACGCCATCGGGGATTTACAGCAAATTACGGTGGTCGCGGGAAACCAGGGGCCCAAAGAGGCTGGTTGTTCGGACGCCTTTTTGAACTGGTTGACGGATCCAGCGCTTAATGGAGGAGGCGCCCTCACGGATTTTGGCTGCTATGGGGCCGGCATGATTACCTGGTTTATGAATGATCAACGTCCTGATTCCGTGTTTGCGGTAGCCCAACATATCAAACCAGAGGTCTATCCCCGGGTGGAGGATGAAGCGACGATCATCGTTACCTACCCACACGCTCAGGGAATTATCCTGGCTTCCTGGGACCTCCCGTTTGATGAGCGGAGCATTAAAATCTATGGCAACACGGGATATATATTTGCGCCGCGAATGGATTTACTGCGAATCCGTCTGGCTGACACCGAAGAGAGCAACCTCGATTTGCCAAATCAACCCGAATCGGGCCTGTTGACTGATGATATTTCGCATTTGGCAGCGATTGTGCGTGGAGATACCAGCCCCACCGGACCGTCATCCTTGCAGGTAAACTTAATTACGACTGAAATTCTTGACGCCGCGCGAAAATCCTTCGAACTTGGGAAACAAATTGTTCTTCCCAAGGATTCTCCCTGGTAAGTGTCCGAGGTCATTCAAGCGACCATACCGCCCCGGCATCAAACCAACTGCTTCAGCGACGCCTTCGCACACAATCCCAAAGAGCTTTTTTATTAAAGTGATAAACGTAACACGCCGTTGCAATCGTGTTTGAAATTTTGACTGGTCCTGAATTTAATCGCGTTTCGGCAAGTTCGTTTCAATAACTGAAATCTGTTGCCGCGCGAAACTGTCCGTCGGATCGAGATGGATTGCGGCACGAAACTCGGCGAGGGCTCCGTTCTTTTTCCCTTGAGCGGCCAAAGTGGTCGCCAATTCGGTGTGTCCCTGAGCAAAATCCGGGCGATAACGGATTGCCTCCGAGAATTGGCTTTGAGCTTCTTCGATCTCCCCCCTGGCGGCCAGTTGAATTCCCAGTTGGTAACGGGCTTGCCAGAATTCCGGTTTGGCATTGATGGCCGCGCGCAGGCACGCAATCACTTCGTCCCACTGATACGCCGACGCTGCGACATTGGCCTGGTTGAAATAATCCGCCGGGCCGCCCGGTTCCAAACCCGCTGCCGTTTGATAGTTGGCCATGGCCTCGCCGGTTTGTCCCTGATTTTGCTGTAGAAATCCAAGATTGATGTACGTCTCCACATAATTTGGACCTGTGCGAATGGCTCGTTTGAACCAATTGACAGCCTGGACAGTCCTTTGCTGGTTCGCCAATATTTCCCCCAGCTCGTTCATCGCCTCCACATAATTACTGCGCAGGGCAATCGCCCGTGAAAGGTATTGCACGGCTTCAGCCATTCTTTCATCCCGGACCAATAATCGGGCGGTATGATAATAAATGTCCGGCACCTGCGGAATAAGTTCACAGCAGCGTTTGGCTTCGGTGGCGGCTTGTGCCCAGTATCCCTCCGCCTCCAGCAAGGCCACAAAATTCAGATTCAAGAACGTATCATCCGGGGCGGACGCCAGAGCCTGTTCATAGATCTGGATGGCCTGGGCGGGTGTTTGAGCATTCATCATGGACCTTGCCTGATCCAGTTCCGCTTCATAAAACTTGAGATTCTCTGCATGATTGAGCTGCCCGGTAAAGGGCGGCGCGGTCACGCTCCCCAAAATACGCAGCCAAACGCCGTAACGTTCCCGGGCGGTGAGCGCGAGGCGCCGGTCGCACAATTCCGCGGTTGCCCAATGATCGTCGTCCCGGGCAGTAATTGAATCTGGAAGCAAGGTTTTCATCTTTTCGGCAAACTCAAGCGCCAGCAGATAGTTGCCCGCGAAATTCAAATGCACGTGCTCATAAAAAAAGTTAAATCCTGGGATCCCCTCTGGTGATCTTTGTGCCAGGATACTGGCGGCATCCAGCAAATGGACGCCTGCTCCCGCGTGACTTGATGCCGCCTCCCTGACGATAGAATTGATCCGCGTGTCTGCCCGGAAATCGAGCGCGTCATAATCCCGGGCCAGTTTAAAATCTGCCCGGGCACGATCGGCGTTGGTCAAGGCCAGGTTGCAGCTTCCCATGCGAAACTGCAAATCTGCAAATTTCGGGTCAATGCCGGCAGCTTTTTGATAAAGGGCCAGCGCATCCCGGTACAAACCAGCATTTTCCAGTTTGACACCTTGCTGGTAAATCTCATTCCATGCGGATTTCCGGTTTTCATCCAAACCAGCTGAATGCTGCGACGCAAACGGAGCACAATCTTTCAGATTAACCGATACCGTGCTCAGGATGACTGGAACGCCAACCTTGTGCGCCGCCCGCAAGATATCCTCCAGATTTCCCGTAAAATTCTGATAGGCCCGGAGGCGGGCGGGATCGTCATATCCCAAACGATTATTCATGAACATCTCCAGGCCTCGCCATTTTTGGGGAGTGGACGGACTCAACGCTCTGATGAGGGCGTCCATTAATTGTCCGAGCCGGGTGGTTTTGATGGCGAGAATAAACCGGATGATGTCCCGGCTGGGCGCGTGTAGTCCATAACTCGTCTCGGCGCCGAAGGGACCCACCATCTCGTTATTGCCCATATAAATGAGCCACAAATCACCTTGATGCCGGGCACACTCGCGCGCAATCGGCAAAATCGTGTTCGAATCAATCGCCGTTAACGCCACACAAATCACTTGAAAATCTGTTCCCGGATAACGTTCGCGCAACAGCACTTCCAGGTAGCGGCCCATGCCATAGGTGGGTTCGGGGTCTCCCATGGCAGCCGACTCGCCAAACAAAAAGATTCGATATGAATTAGTGGCTTTTTCGGCGGCAAATCGAAAAGGCAGCGTTCTTCGGGCGATGGCCGGCGGAAAGAAACGGTAGCTGAATTTCTCGTTCGGCACAAAATAATCGTGCCCATCAATTTTGATTCGGCGGAAAAAACTGGTGTCATAGCCATATCCGGCCAGGCGCAGCCCGAGTTCAATACCGCCCAGGATGAAGAACGGGATAAAAACCATCGCCAAAAGACGCATCAACCACAGACGACGTCTTGAAACTGAGGGTGCAGGAATCATAGCGATGGCTTTCAGATGGACCAACTTGCACTACGAACCGCACCAGCCTTTGACCACCCGGCTCGTTGTGCTGTCTCTGATGATGGTATAACAACCAAGAGGCGGCGAGTCAACCCGCCGGCTCTGCGTTCGCAGGGGCCAACGGTTGAACGCATTCCACGTTGGCCTCACGGTTTCAGGTTATTCCCGTTACTGCATCATTACCCGAAGGAAGCCTTTGGTTCCTGCCGGCATTGTGACGATAGCGGTCGTAGTGCTCCCGCCGGACGGGATGTTGGTTTGCAAAGGACTCCAAGCGGTAGGATTCAGGGCCGGTGATTCATAGATGGTGTAATTGGCCCCAGGCGTGGACGTCCATGTGAGCGTGAACTGCAAGGTACTGGGATTATAACGGGAGGAAGTGATTGTGACAGTCGGCAGGCCAACAACCGCAATGGATCCGTTTACGAGCAGTTCGTTCGTCCAGCTTAAGCCGCCGGAAAGGCTCGGCAGGATAGTGGAGGCATATTGGCCGCCATAATTCGTGTTTCCGATATTATTGAACAGTTGGTATGAATTTCCTGCGAGCGGCGGAGGACCTGAATTGATAACATCCAATGTTCCATTTGTGGAATACCAGAACCAATTCGTCCCGGCATTGAGGGTGATCTGATTGCTGTTGGCCAGATCAAACATCACCGTTCCATTGACAATCGGATAGTTAGTGGTGAGATTTATCGTGTCGAGGATCTTGTAGGTTCCATCAATTGTCATCGTGGGCATATAAATAGAATTGCTGCCGGCAATGACGCCCGTGCCACTAAAATCCACCGAGCCGTAATTTGTGCCAAAGCCGACGATTCCGTTATTCGTCAAATTTCCGCCAACATTCCACTGCTGAACGTCCATCACATATAAAGACCCCATCCATACTCCTGCATTCCCCGGTCCATAAACATCATTAGATCCTACATTCGTAGCACCGTCCCACCCTAGTTTGGATACCAAGGCATCCTGAGTATTAGTGAGCACCACGCTGCTGGGGAGGATCGTTAAGCCACCTGCAAAATAGTTGGAGCCATTGACGGCATCCTTATCCCACATCATCCCAGCGCAAGAGGTTAGGCCCTTGACCGTGATGAAACCAACGGAGCAGTCCCAGGCGCTGCCTTGGCCAATGTAGAGGCTGCCGTTGATGGTGAAATTAGTGCCGCACTCCACGTACACACCTGAATAAACCGTTAAAGTACCATTTGTATGATCGGGTGGAACATTCGTCCCGTATACGATGAAATTACCGTAAATGGTCATCGGCGTAGCAGGATAACCATTCTGCGCTCCGTTATAAAAATCGCCCCATCCGCTGAAGTCAAGATTCCAGTAATTGATACGTTTTGCCCAGAAAGCATTGCCTTGGTAAACTACGGTATTGTTGGTGGCAGACGCAATCAATGTTCCCAGCGACTGAGTTCCAAGCCCTTCGTTTTGGCCGCTAACGTAAAGTGTGGAATTCGGCGCCATGACTACGGTGCCACCAATGCCGGTGGCTTGACTGCTGTCAAGCGCTTGACAGATCGCATTTGTCATATCATTGGTAATAACTACACCATCAAGGACCTCAACAATGTCATTGGTTGTCGGCAAAATTCCATTCGGCCACGGCTGATTCGGGACGGTGGAGGACCAGTTCCAGTTGCCGGGGTTGCTTACAGTGATCAGGTTTACGGCATTGCTAATCGAAGCGAAAAACAGCATCGACAACATGGCTAAAGCAAAAGCGATTCGATTTATTTTCATGTCTGGGCGGATTTTATGGTTAATAATGGTTCATTCCGGCATCAGTCTCGTATCAAGATTTCAGGTATTTTCTACTATGGACTCGCCAATAATGATAGTCACATAAAGCGGTGACAGAGCAGAATCCGCGATAATCAATGCTCAATCGGCAACCACGTTTCGTCACTGCCTTTTGAATCAATTTCCGAACAGCAGTGTTGCATGCAACTCCACGAACAATGTCAGGCTCGATCGGACGCGAATTCAGTCATTGGAATTCGTCAGGTGATAAAGAAACTCCGCAGCGTGCCAACCGCTGCGGAGTATAGCTTAAGAATCGCAAACGAACGTTATCACTTGGCACTCACGCGACGCCGTGCAATCACAAGCCCTGCCAACCCCAAGCCGACCAGTGCCATTGTGGCCGGTTCGGGTACCAGTTCGATACTGTCAACTGTAAAGCTAAATCCACTCGCCACAGTGACTGGATCCATGCTGATTTGGAAGAAAGCTATCGTTGCGCCACCCGCGATAGCCGCCTGCTGCGCTGCGCTAAGAGATCCGGTTTCCGTGACTGTCTGATTCGCCGGGTTATATACATACCCTGCATCTTGGTTCGCAAGACCCTGTCCATTGGGAAACCCGTAACTGAGGTCGTAGCCATCATATCCAAAGTACCTTTGTGGATTGTAGGCGCCACCACTCGTATCACCAAGCAATGGTTGCAGACCATACCACTCCCAAGCTCCAGTTCCACCAGGACCCACGCTCGGTGTTGGACCGGTAATTGTATAGGTAAAAATGATTTTGTTGTCAGCCGGATTTAAAGCCACCTGCTGCGCCACCGGGATGTCCCACTCACCCCAAGTGTAATTAGCACCGCTCAGTGAAAGTCCGGTCGGCGTTGTCACAGCCGGTGTGACAAAATTCCCACCGCCCATGGCTATGCCGGAGGCAGCACCGTTTCCCAAGATGTATTGGGCCTGTGACGAGTTTGCAATTATTAAACCGGCCGCCACCGCCAAGGCGGTCGTGAGCCATTTTGTATTCTGTTTCATAAGTTTTTGTGTCTATTGATTTAGCTATTTTTTACCGTTACGCTTCTGAAATCACAGATCCGTCCAATCTTTACTCCGGTTCTCGAAATTCTCTCAAGACACCGTTTTTTTAGTCCAGAACATGATTTCCGCTGCGTATTAATCTAGCAAAATGGATTCCACGTACCAGTCGCATGAAGTGGTGACAATGCGATTCCAGGCAACAATTGCAGGGCTATGGCGAGTTTTTAGACATGGTCGCTTGTCGAAATACCCCCCTTGGAAATCATACTGAATTGTGTTCAAAGTGCTACAATTTGACCAACCTCCCCCTCTCCCGTCCAACGGGCACCCTGTTCTCCGATGGGAGCGGGCGAGGGCCGGGGAGAGGAGGTGCTTGGTTAATCTCATCGCCCTTCCGGAAGGCTTTTAGTGACACTTTGATCGCACATTAGTATCAGAACCAATTTGTCGAATTCTTCATCTGACTGGTCGCCGGAAATGTCCCCGCTTTATGCGACTATTGTCCCCGCTTTATGCGACTATAAATGTTGAACAGAAATGCTAGGTTGCGTTATTGCCAGCCGTAATGGGGCACGATTGAATCGTACACCCAGTGGCAGCTTTGCAAATAATAAAATTGCGATATGAAATCTAAAATGACAATCAGGATGGAGAGACCCCGTGGAGATAAATTGGCAGAACCGGCTCCAGGATTTTCGTGGGACAGGAATCGGGAAAACTTTTTGAAATCAGGTTTTACTTTGATTGAGTTGCTGGTCGTCATTGCAATTATCGCCATCCTGGCAGCCATGTTGCTGCCCGCACTGGCCGCGGCGAAGTCGCGCGCGCTGGCCACCGCCTGCTTGAGCAACACCAGACAGATCGCTTTGGCATTCACGATGTACGAGAGCGACAACCATGATTATTTTCCAGCCAACGAGACACTCAACGGTGGGTTTTGGTGGTTGGGGGGCTTGTACTTCAATAAGTATCACCTGCAATGCGGGGGAGAGTGGATGGCGAAATCCCCTTTGTACGGCATCGTGCCCAATACTCCAGCACCCATGCTGGTTTCTTATGTGCCAAATTTGAGAATCTGGGTATGCCCCGCACGTAAACGTGGTCTAACCTACCCTTCTGCGCCCGGGGTTTGGGATCCGAGCATAACCGGTTTGCTTTCTTACGGATTCAATTATTGTGGTGTTTTTTCCGCTGTGGATCCTAACGACGGCAATATGATGAATGCTAAACCATTTAAAGCTTCTTCAGTTTTGAAACCGTCACAAATGGTCGCTGTCACCGATAGCAGCGGCAAGGACGACCCTAACGGCAAAGGCGCTGCCTGGTTGGATTCCTATTGGGCGGGATCTTCCGGTCCTTTAGGAGATCCTACCGGCACAACCGAGTATAGTGCCCGTCTTCAGACCGCGTATATGAAACACAATAATCGAGTAAATGTTGTCTATGTGGACGGCCACGCTGCGCCATCACTGCCAAGTACTCTAACTTGGGGACAGTTCTACGGGGTCTTTTCTCCCGGTGTCACCCTTAAAACATCTCCTTCTACCCCAAATCTCAAAGTGATATCGTCTGATCCCATCAGCACGCCGGCTATGGATGTGTTCCAATGGAGTACCATTCCAGAATAACGTTGTCTCACTGTTGGCGGGGAACAGACCACGCAAAGTGGATTCCGGCAATATAGCTACCTGAAAATTCCAATAATATTATAGCAATTAGCCCATTTTTTGCACCGGGCCTTGCCTTAGTTGCACACACTACAGTATATTATCCTATGTCGCATCTGCCCCGCCTGCTGACAATCATTCTGTTCCTTGGCATTTCCGTTTTCTCTCTCCCGGCGTTTCCGGGGGCGAATGTGCCTTGGACCAGCTATGATTATGCAGCCGGGAATCTGACAAATGGTGGCGGGGCCGCGATCATCGGGCCTCCGGCACAGCTCAGCAGTATAAATGCCACCCTTACCGACACGATTCAAATGGAGGCGACGGGGGGACAGGCCATCCAGCTTAACGGCACGGGGCAATATGCGGAATTGACCGCCCAAGCCGCCGCTAATTCCATTGTGGTGCGATATTGTGTGCCGGACACGGCGGCCGGAGGCGGATCCAATTATACCATCAGTCTCTACACCAACGGAGTTTTCGCACAAAAACTTCCGGTGACCTCCCAATATACATGGCTGTATGGAAGTTATCCGTTCGTCAACACTCCCGGAAGCGGCAGCCCGAGGAACTTCTTTGATGAGGTCCGCTTGAGCGGGCTGAACATCAATCCGGGAGACACGGTGACCATTCAGGAAGATGCCGACGACACGGCGGCTTTTTATGTCATTGATCTGGTTGACCTGGAGAATGTCGCCCCTGCGCTCACTGCGCCGGTCAATTCACTGAACGTGACCGGCGCGCCTTATAACGCGGATACAAACGGGGTCATTGATGCCACCACCGCGCTTCAGAACTGCGTCAATGCGGCGGCGGCAGGGGGAATGACGGCTTGGATGCCACCGGGACAATACCTGATAACCGGGACCATCACTCTCCCTACCAATGGGAAGATTCAAGGCGCCGGCATGTGGTACACCACCCTCATCGGGAGTCCGTCCCTGTACAACACGAGTTCATCCAGACGGGTCAGGGTGAATGGAAACGGAAATAACATATCCTTGTCCGACTTCGCCATTACGGGTTTTTTGAACTACCGAAATGACAGCGAGGCCAATGATGGTCTGGGCGGAACCTATGGCACCAATTCAACCATTTCGCGTATCTGGGTGGTGCATACCAAAACCGGCATCTGGCTCGAAAATGCGAATGGCCTGGTCATTGACAGTTGCCGCCTCCGCAATACCACTGCGGATGGCATCAATCTCAATACGGGGATGCGGGGTACCATCGTCACGAATTGCTCCACCCGGAGCACCGGGGATGACTGTTTTGCCATCTGGCCGGAGTCAGGCTCGGCGAAATATGTCATCGGTCTCAACGTGTTCACCCACTGCACCGGTCAATTGGCATTTCTGGCCAATGGGGGTGCCATCTATGGCGCCGTGAGCAATCGGATCGAGGATTGTGCGTTTACGGACATGCCCTACGGATGCGGCATATACATTGCCGGAACATTCGCCATCGGATCGGGCAACGGATTCTCTGGAATAACCGTCGTCCAGCGATGTGATCTCACCCGTTGCGGCGGCTGTGATCCGAATGGCTGGAGTTGGCGGGCGGCCCTGACCATCGCGCCGGGGAGTGGCGGCACTTTCCAAAACATTACCAATGTAAATATCAACCATATAAATATCACAAACAGTTTGTGCTATGGCGTGGAGGTCCTTAATAGTTCAAGTTCGGGCGTGGTATCAAACGTCACCATGAATCTCGTCAATATTTCCAATTACGGTGTGCAAGTTGCCGGAGTGTATGGGGTGTGGGCCGGACCGTGGAAAGGAAATAATGTCGCAGGCAGCATGAATGTCGAAGGCCTGACGGTCAATGGTAATGCCATAACATCGATGCCCGCATCCGGAACCGATGTGGTCAACCAGACGCCCTCAACATTCACCTTTAATTTCCTTCAGGCACCAGTCATCACGCCTGTGGCTTCAGGCAATACCTTGCAGCTCTTGTGGCCAGCGAATTACATCGGCTGGACACTGCAATCGCAAACCAATGCGCCGGGGCTCGGTATCGAGCCTGCTTGGAGCATTGTGCCCGGCTCGACCGCCACCAACCAGTTTTCCACACCCATGGACAACACGACCGGTAGCGCGTTCTTCCGGCTGATTGATCTATAAGGAACTGCCACGTCGCGCCCGGAACCGAATCGATCTCACCGCCAGGGTACGCCAGAGTTCCGGGTCGGCTATTGCTCTATAATGTCGAAGTTGGTGGAACTGTTCTGGACATCGGCGATTTGGGAATTGATGATGGTCATGCTGCCACGGGCATCGTCCCGCACCCACAAACCATGCCGCGGGTCAGCGCCAATTCCGTAGTTGGGAATGTTTACGTTTTCCAGGCGGACGTTCGAAAGCGTGCCCTGACCGTGCTTGCTCCCCGGAGCCACCACACTCAATCCATCCGAGAAACTATCCTTGATGTTCACATTGCTGATGTCCACGCCCGAAATGCTCCGACGATCCATACAAAGCTGAAAGGCGGCGCGCCACGCCCAATCGTGGTCAAACCCCCCACAGCGAATCAGTTCACAATTCCGGATGGCCGTCGTTCCGCTGAAATTATTGTCAATCTTTCCGCTCGCGTCCGACGTCGGAAATGTCGTGCTGATCAGGATGCCGCAGCCGGGGGATATATCTGTAAAAAGACAATCCTCGATTCGATTGTTCGCGCCGCCATAGATCGCCCCGCCGTTCGCCAGGAAGGGTAATTGGCCCGTGCAATGGCGAAACACGTTGGACCCGGGCGCCGGCGCCTGTTGCACGAAGCTTTGATCGGACGCCGCCGGCCACATGGCAAAACAATCGTCCCCCGTGTTACGCGTCGTGCAATTCTCAACCACGCAATGGCGGGTATCCACACAGAAGTTGATGCCGTCGGCCAGCGTGTCGCGCAGCCGGCAGCTGTCTACCACCACGTTGCTGCAAACATAAAACCACATGCCCACCTTGGTGTGCTCCACCCACAGGCGCGAAATGGTGGAGTTTTCACAATGCGCTCCCACAATCCCGTCATTGGGTTCACTGTCATTGCGATAGTTCAATTTCCCGTTGATCGCAAAATCGGCAAGATGGATGTTATGGCCAGTCAATTTGAACCTCACCCGCCGGTCCGCGTGACCATAAAGTTGTGGATTGCCCACAAACGTCGTGTACCACATGCCTGCCCCTTGGATCGTCACATCGGAAGGCACAATGATGTCTCCGGTCAGCGTGTAATCCCCGGGCGGCACCCAGACGATTTTGCCCGTTTTCCTGGCCTCGGCGATGCAATTCCTCAATGCCCTGGTATCGTCGGTCTCGCCCGTCCCGCCCGCGCCGAAGTTGGCCACGGAAAGCGAATTGGCCGGGGCGGCCTGGGGCGGCCCGACCTCCTCCAAGTCCACCAGATCCACAATGCAATACGGGGCATCAGCATCGGTCTTTTGTAACCGAATCACGTCACCCCTGGCAAACGCCACACCTTGCAAGCGGACTTCATCATAAAAATCCCTCGGCTTGCCCGCTTTCGGGTCGTTGGTAAATGGATATTTCCCATAGAGCCATGAATAGCGGGACGTGACGGGCAGTTTCTTGATAAGCTTTCCGTTCTGGTAGAGACTGAGTGTCGAGTTGATTCCGCCACCGTCCGCGGAGTCCGGCAGGCTGTAACGCACCACCATGGCATTGGCGGGCGCTTGCACGATGAACTCCACGTATTGCCCCGCATCTGCGAGCTTGACGCATTTCTGGCCGGAGGATTCGGTCTCGACGAGGAAGGGGTCGTACCGGGGTCCCAGAACCGCTCCGGTGGTTTTCATGTCCTCAGCCTCATAGGTCGTCCACGGTATGTCCGCGCCGATTCTTGCCCGAGCGAAGCTTGAAATTGCAAAACACAGAAAAAATGCCAGTCGAAACGTTAAAGGATTCATTGTATTTCTCCCGCTGTTTACAGCAGGTCTCTACTTAATTTGCCACATAAATCGGATGCCAGTAGTCACATGAATTGGCGACAGCCTCCCAACCGGCAATCTTTCTCATCAGCAAATTTGCGAGTCCGAATGCCGACCTTACTGACGTAAATACTTCGCAACGGCCTCAGTGCTCGACTGCACATGGAGTTTTTCGTAGATCCGACGCACATGAGTGCGAATGGTATCAATACTGATGCCTAACTGGTCGGCCGTCTGCTTATACGTGAGTCCCTTGGCCATGGACTCCAATACCATTCGCTCTCTCGGTGAGAGACAGGCCTTTCCTTCACTGATCGGGTCCGATTTTTGGAACGAGGCCACGACTTTGCGCGCGATGGAACTCGACATCGGAGAACCGCCTTCATTCAATTCTTTGATCGCTTCCAACAGCCTGGCCGGCGTGGACCGCTTCAACATATACCCGCTCGCTCCGGCCGACAGCGCCCGGAAAATCTGGTCCGTGTCCTCGTAAACAGTCAACATCATGATCTTCAGCTCCGGCACCAGCCCTTTCAGCCGCCGGACGCATTCCACCCCGTTCATCCCGCTCATGTTGATATCCATCAATACCACGTCGGGTCTTTCCGCCGGTAAATGTTTTAGCGCCTCTTCCGCACTATGGTAAGCGCTCACGCATCGGAATCCCGACGATCCATTTACAAACGCGGCGATGGATTGGCACAATTCCTTCTCATCGTCCACGATTGAGACCGAGATGAAAGATTTATTTTTCATCCACGTTCTTTGCTTTTATGCGGATTCATTTGGTTTGCCACCCGGCCTGGCGTAATCGGTTGAACCTGGAAATTCCTAATGCTGCAAATATTTCGCCACGGCCTCGGTGCGCGATTGCACATGCAGTTTATCATAAATGCGACGGACATAGGTGCGAATGGTATCAATGCTGATTCCCAACTGATCGGCGGTTTGCTTGTAAGTCAACCCCTTGGCCATGGATTCCAACACCATTTGTTCTCTCGGTGAGAGATTCGTTTTATCGTCACGGATTTGTCCCGACGTTTGAAACGAGGCCACGACTTTGCGCGCGATGGAACTCGACATCGGGGAACCGCCTTCTTTCAAATCCTTGATTGCTTCCAGCAGTCTGGCCGGCGTGGACCGTTTCAACACATACCCGCTCGCTCCGGCCGACAACGCCCGAAAAATCTGGTCCGTGTCCTCGTAAATAGTCAACATCATCACCTGAATCTCCGGCATCATCGTCTTCAGGTGTTCCACGCACTCGATCCCGCTCATGCCGGTCAAATGAATATCCATTAACACCACGTCGGGGCGGTCTTGCGGCAGGTGTTTCAACGCTGTCTCCGCGCTGGGGTAGGCGCTGACACAACGAAAGCCGGGCGAACCTTCGATGAATTTTCCGATCGATTCGCGCAACCCCTTCTCGTCATCAACGATTGAAACCGTTATCATCGTATCACCATTTTTCCACCGGCTGATTCAGGGGCAGGACAAATCGAATGGTGACTCCCCGTCCCATTTGGGATTCGATCAAACAACGCCCGCCGATATCAGCCAATCGTCGGGACATGTTACGAAGGCCATTGCAAGTGGCCGCCCGGGAGTCCGCCACCGCCGGATCAATCACCGATGGATTAAATCCGTCGCCATTGTCCGAGACGACAATTTCCAACGCGGCGCCATCATAAACCACGAAAACACTGATCTGGCTTGCATGGGAGTGTTTGAGCGCGTTGGTAAAAGCCTCATGCACGGCCAGCAACAAATGATGGCGCAATTGCGAGGAAAGCGGATAGGGCGGCAACCGTTCCGGAATATCCACTTTGCATTCGATGCCGGTTTCCTGAAAATATTCCTGGGCATAATGCCCAAGGTAGGAGGCGACGTGTTCCAACGTGTCGTTTTGCGGATTGACCGCCCAGACGATCTCATCCAGCGAGTGAAGCACGTCGCGGGAGGCGTCCGAAATGGAAATTATTTGATGCTGTAACTCCGACGATACGTGGTGATTTCTCCGGGCGTCTTCGCTCAGAAATGAAATCCGGCATAGTTTGGCGCCCATTTCATCATGCAGGTCCTGGGCGATGCGGGTCCGCTCCCGCTCCAGCGCGCGTTCCTGCTCGAGTTGTTGCAACCGGCGCTGGAGTCTTCGTTTGACCGCAAAGCGGACCACCCCCACCACCAGAGCCAAAAGCGTCAGGGCGGACAAACCCAGGAACCACCACGTCTGCCAGAAGAATTTAGAAACGGTCAAAGCCAGGGTGGCGCCGGTCTCATTCCAAAGCCCGTCGGCGTTGCAAGCGATAACATGAAACTGATAGCTGCCGGGCGGAACATAACTATAAAAGGCGACCCGCCGGTTCCCCGCCTCCACCCAATCGGAATCCAGGCCTTCCAGCCGGTAACGAAAACGAATGCGTTCCGGCGCGTCAAACCCAAGCGAGGTATACTGGAATTCAATGCGATGTTTGCCCGGACCCAGTTTTAAAACCGTGTTGCTTGATTTCGCGGGTTCAAGCTTTTCAGTTCGTTCACCGGACGCCGGGGGAACAATTTGGAACCCGGAACTCGGAACGCCATCCACCAGAACCTCCTCCAGCAACACTGTCGGCGCCGGCATTCGCGACAAATGCACCTGGGGATCAACCACCACGACGCCTTTCAAAGAAGGGAACCAAAGCTGGCCCGATTGAGATTTCAAACCCGCCGGGCAAAACCCCCCCGAGCATTCTTCCGACAGCATTCCTTCCGCCCGGCCATAAACCTGCGGATAAACGGCGGGAATTTTGCCTGCCGCCAATTCCTCCAGTTCGGTTTTACCCACGCAATTGATGCCACGATTGCTTCCCAGCCAAAGCTGGCCCTTGCCGTCCTCCAGAATTTCCGAAATGGTGTTGTCCGGCAGCCCTTCACGGGTGGTCAGGGTGGTGATATGGCCGTGCCGCCACCAGCTCAAGCCGCCGCCAGCCGTGCCAATCCAGAGCGTGCCTTGGGCGTCCAGATAAAGCGCGCGGATGAGATCACTCAGCAGCCCGTTGCCGGTGTCCAGATGCGCGCGTGTCCCCCCCCTGAACTCATACACTCCGTCACCTTCGGTCCCGATCCACATGGCGCCATTGGTGCCCGGAACGATAGCGGTGATGGCATGAAGCAAATTCGTCTGCGTCTCCCACTTTTGGTTTTCCAGCCGCCATAGCTGTCCTTCACGCGTTCCCACCCACAAGCCGCGCCCCGGATCCTCGCATAAAGAAACAATGTTCTCGCCGGGCAGCGGGAACAATTCCGCCTGGTCCGTCGTTTTCATCGGGTTGCGAAAATGCAGCAGGCCGTCGGCGCCAGCCACCCAACAACTGCCATCACGGGACGCCAGCAGGGTGTTTATTTGCTGGCCCATGATGGACAGGTTGGCGGACATGAGCCGGCTGAAATTTCTTCCGTCCCAGCGATACAAACCATCACCCGGCTTGCCCGCCCAAATCACACCCGGTGCAATTTCCGCCAGACCGTCCACCGCGCCATATCCCAATCCTTGCTTTTGGTCATAGGCAAAAAGATTCTTCTGCCGCAACAGGTTTAATCCCACCTCCGTGCCGACCCATAAGTTGCCGTCCCGATCCACCAACAACGACTCCACGGCATTATCCGAAAGGCCGCTGCTGGCGTTGATCGTCACCAGTTTGCCCTCCTTGAATTCCAGCAACCCCTCGCTCACGGAGCCCGCCCATACTGTCCCGTCCGGCTCCTCGCCCAGCGCACATGCATAGGAACGGGCGAAGTGGCGCGGAATTCGATACGGACGCCACTGCTCGCCATCGCGGCACAAAACAAAGTCGTCCCCTGCCCCAATCCAGACCCGGCCCTGCTTGTCCACCAGCAACGAATGCGGGTCCTGAAGCAGTTCTTTGGTCGCGGTGTCGGCCAACGGAATGAATTCCCCGGCCCGGTATTTGAACACCCCGGCATCTGTGGCGCCTAACCACATGTTTCCTTCGTGATCTTTGAACAAGGCGGTAACCGCTTTGCCTTTGAATTCTTCCGCCGCTTTGAGGGATGTTATTTGCCCGTTCCGCCACAACGCCAATCCGGCGTCAGTGCCAATCCACAGCCGGCCTTCATCGTCCTCCGCCAGCGCGCTGATTGAGTCGGAGGGCAAACCGTCCACCGTCGTAAACGTTGTAAAATGTCCCCCCTGCCAGCGAATTAAACCCTGGCCAACGCTCCCAATCCACAGTGACCCGTGGCTGTCTCCAAACAAGGTGCGAACCGGTCCGCTGGGCAATCCTTCCGGCAGGCCATAGGACACAAACCGCACGCCGTCAAAGCGCGCCACGCCGTCGTCCGTTCCCACCCACAGATAACCGTCGCTGGTTTGCGCCAGCGCCCGGACGCGATCCTGCGGCAGGCCTTGTTCGCTCCGCCAGGATTGGAAAGTGAACAGTGGTTCTCCCTTCCCCAGTTCACGATTTTCCATCCCGATCTCGTTGCCGTTCATGGCCACCAAATCGCCAAACGAAGTCGCAATGGCCATGTCGTTGAAGATCCAGCCGTCTCCGCCGCCGCCGTGACGCAGATGAATTTCGTTGAAAGTGGCTTTGGCTTTGAAACGGGTGATCAGATTTTCCGGCTGGGCCGCTTCCGTGGCGCCCGGACCGAGGTCAGGATTCAGCCACACGGTCACGAGATCATCGTCACCGGGAATGTATTGCACCTTGAAGACAATGGTGCATTCAATGCCCCGATGCGGATTCTCGTAAATGATCGAAGTCCCCGAGGTGGAAGGTTCCGGCCGGGAAGAATGCAAATCAATGTAATCCGCCCCTTCGTGCGATTGCCCGGTGGCATCCGCCCGGTACGCGCTGTAGGCCCAGGCTTTCAGGGCGTTGCCGATGCCGAGGCGTTCCTTGTCGCCTTCATACAATTCAAATGCGGCGAAATACTCTTCCGTGCTCGCGTCCGACAGCGGGTCCACGTGCACTTTGAAATAGAGCGTGTTGGTGGAAGCATCATCCTCTTTTACCGCGCCGCCCAAAACATCAAACCCCGCCCCCGTGTCATGAACCAGGGTCGTGCCCAAATCACTCCACAACACAACCGCCTGCGTCGCCGTAACCCCGGCGGATATCCCCAGGAGCAACAACCACTTTAGGCAACAACGGATCATCTCGACCGCGGCAAAACGCCCTGATTTTTTCCGGCGGCCACGTCAGGCAACGACAAACTGTATGCCATCGGCATGGCTGGAAGGCGTAGCATGATTTAATTTTATGCCGAAACCAAATCTGCGGCCAACAAATAAATCAGCGAACCAAACCTGCCATCAGTTTGAATGGCCTGCTCCGCTGGCGACCTGCCCCCGGCAGGAAAGAAACGCCTGAAAACCAAAACGACATTGTGCCACCAAAAGCCATTCGAGAACGGCCCGGAACGCTCTGAAACAAATGGATTGGTTTCCGCCTGTCATTTTCAACGACCCTGCGTCTGTCCAAAACTCACTCGTGATATTTCACGAATGAAAGTTTTCCCGGGGTGCAAACAATTGATTGCCCGGCCACAATAAAGGCATGGTCACTTTTATTAAGCGCGTCGGCAGCAACGGTAACATCCTTTGGGGTGATTTTTATGGAAAACCTGTCGCCCTGATGAGCCAGGTTGAAATGCAGGGATTTCCATTTCTTATATAATTTCGGATTAATGGCGACCTGTTTCGCATTCGCCTTGACCCCGCCAAAACCAAATACGGCCGTCATCCAGGCTCCACCGTTTGCCGCCGGGTGAGAACCTCCGATAAAAATGGTTCCGACATAGGTCTTAGATTCAGCTTCAATGTCAATCTTCGCCGTTTTCAGAAAATAGTTGTAGGCCCGGTCCAGTTTGCCGATGTCGGCGGCCACCATGGCATAGGCGCAGGCGCTGAGACTGGAACCATGTTCGGTGCGCGGCTCATAGTATTCCCAGTTCGCTTTTTTTATTTTGTCGGAATAACGGTCCGTGAACAGGTTCAGCATCATGACTACATCCGCCTGTTTGATGATTTTCGTCGGAACGGCCAATCCCTGGCCCGCCCCCAGGTATTCATGGGGATGCATCATGCGGGCCTTTAATGCTTCGATGGTCGTCTCTTTCAGTTTGTAGTAGGCATCGAATTGTTCAATCACCCCGGTTTTTTCATCCGGTTGCGGAACGTAAAGCAAGCCTGCGGCTTCAACGAACAACGGCAATTCACGGGCGATATCCATTTTCTTTACCAGCACTTTGAACTGACCCGGATATCTTTGCTTCAGGTAATTCACCGCGGCATTCGCGATTTCGAATGTCGCTTTTGCCACCATGCTGGTGAAGGCGTTGTTGTTGACGCGTTCGTGGTATTCGTCCGGCCCGATGACATCCAGAATTTCATACCGGTTTTTGTCTTTCTTGAAGTAAGCGTATGAATAGTAAAAACGGGCGCATTCCAGAATGACTTCGGCGCCCCCCTCCAATAACAAGGAGTCATCGCCGGTAATCTTGAAATATTCCCACATCGCGATGGCCACATCGCCGCTGATGTGCACCTGCTTGTCCCGGAAGTGGGTGCGCAAATCCCGTTTGGTGAAAGGATCTCCGATGTTGAAATACGTGCAGGCGTCATCACCCGATTCCTGGCTCTCCCAGGCATAGAAGGCGCCGCGATACCCGGCTCCTTCGGTTTTGGCTTTCCGGCGCGCGCCATCCAGGGTTTTGATGCGATAGCGCATCAATTCAACCGCCTTCTCAGGACAGGTGTATAAAAAAAACGGGAACATGAACATCTCGGTGTCCCAGAATATGGCTCCTTTGTAAACTTGCCCTGACAGGGCACGGGCGGGAATGGAATTGGCGCTGCCGTTGACCGGGGCGACAATCAAGAGCTGGAAGATGCTGTATCTAAGGGCTTGCTGGGCTTCATCGTCACCCTCAATTTTTACATCGCAATGTTCCCATTTCTTTGCCCATTGTGCATTGTGCTGATTCAGACAAACTTCGTAACCCAGTGCCCTCGCTTGCCTGACGCAACTGATCGCGGCTTCACTGACCGGCTTTGTGACGGGGTCATTTTCCGTGAAGACCGCAAAATACTTGCAGAAAGTGTAAGTCTGGCCCGCTTCGGCATTCAGGGTGATTACCCGCAGATTTTTTTTGCCGTTCGTCGCATGCGTTTCTTTTCCGAAATCAAGACCAACGGCTTCGGCCACCGCGACGCGTTTGCCGGTTTCGTTGGTGACACCTTGAACCAGCAGAATCCCGTCCTGCTTCTTCGGAGTCAGTTTCAACAAGTGTGGACCATTCAAGTCCCAGATATTGTAATCAATTCCGGTGCGAATCCTGATTCTGGCGGCTTGATCAACCGTCAGGCTGTATCGGATGACTCCTGAATTGGGTTGGTCGGCGCTCAGGAATCGTGTGGACTTGATCTTGAGAATCTTCCTCTTTGACTTAAATTCTGTTTCCCGTTCAAAAACAGCATTTCCAAGGTTCAAACTCTGGCGGTGCTTTTTAATTCCAGTTGAGAGCGCTGAAATTTCGGCGCCATCAAGAGCAACTTGTGTAAAACCGCCATTGGGGGCGTTAACCGGTTCCCGCCAGGCGTCGCCGACCCGGTCGTAAATGCCGGCCAGGGTGATTCCCACCAGTTCATCCGGCCCGAATTCATCCAGCGTTCCCCGGTAACCCATGTATCCATTCGCAATCTGGTACACGTTCCCATTGCGCATGATGCTTTCTCTTTCATTGACGAATTTATTAGTGTGCACCCGCCACAGGTTGCTCATAGGAACTCTTTTCGCTCTTTGAATCTTTGACAAACATCATCAGAAAGCCGGAGAAAATCATCGAGGCGCCGCCCAGCACAATGGCGTAAATGGCTTGACCGTGAAAAACGGTTTCCACCAGCAGTCCCAAAATGGCCGCAGCCAGGATCTGCGGGATGACCACAAACAAATTGAACATGCCCATATACACGCCCATTTTCCGGTGCGGCACCGCGCTGCTCAGGATGGCATACGGCATGGTCAGCAGGCTGGCCCAGGCAACACCCGATGCGATCATGGAAATGAGCAACAACTTCGGGTCCTTGAAAAACATCATGGAAATCAAACCCAGCCCGCCGATAAACAAACAGACGACGTGCGTGGAAACCCGGCCAATTTTTCGCGCGAGGACCGGAAGCAGAAACGCGATGATCGCCGCCATGGCGTTCCACACCGACCAAAGGATGCCAACCCAATTCGCGCCTTCATTGTATAAATCGGATTTCGGATCCGTGGTTCCGTATTGGTAACTCGTCACCGCCGACGTGGTGTAGATGAACATGGCGAACAGCGCGAACCAGGTGAACAACGTCACCAGGGCAAGTTGTTTCATGGTTTTGGGCATGTTCTGCAAGTCGTAGATGATTTCGACCATGCCGTCCACTTTGCCCAGCGAATAACGAACAGCCGATGCGATTTGCAAAACCCCGTAGAAGGCAACGCCGAATGACAGGATATAAAGCCCCTTGTCCCAATGCAGCGAGTAAACGAGATAGGAAAACAGCAACCCAACCGCCAACAAGAACGCCCCGGCGGTATGGTAGTTCCTGGTGTTCAGCTTGATTTCGGAGCCCTCCCTGGCGGCGGCATCCGTCTCGTGCGCGTTGAATTCCTCCTGTTCGTCTGGTGAATATTCCTTCACGGAAAAGATGGTCCACAAAACCGCCAGCAAAAAAACCACGCCACCCATGTAAAACGACCATTTCACCGAGGGCGGGATCTGGCCCTCCGGCGCGGTGTTGGCGATATGCAGCCAGTTGGTAAAGAGGTAGGGCAACGCCGAGGCGACGACTGAGCTGATACCAATGAAAAAAGTCTGCACGGCAAATCCCTTGGTCCTTTGTTCATCCGGCAACATGTCGCCGATGAACGCCCGGAATGGCTGCATGGTGACGTTGATGGAGCCGTCCATCATCCAAAGCATGCCCGCTGCGATCCAAAGGCTCGGAGAGTTGGGCATGATCAACAAGGCCAGCGATGACAATATCGCCCCGCCGAGGAAATACGGCTTGCGCCGGCCCAGCCGGTTCCACGTCTTGTCGCTCATGTGACCGATGATGGGCTGGATGAGCAGACCGGACACTGGCGCGGCAATCCACAGGATAGGTATATTTTCGACCTTGGCGCCCAAGGTTTCAAAAATCCGGCTCATGTTGGCGTTTTGCAGGGCGAAACCGAACTGAATGCCCACGTAGCCGAAACTCATGTTCCATAACTGCCAGAAGTTTAATCGCGGTTTTGTTTTCATTTAAATCTATCAAGGGGTTTACCGGCCACAGCTCACCTCCACGCCGGTTTTAACTCGATGAGCTGACTAATTTTATCCACGTTCAGTTCCGAGAGGTCCGCCACCGCAAAATCCGCACCGTTCCTGGTCAATTCCGGCGCGTTATTTTCCCGAGCTACCCCGATGACCAAACCGAAATTTCCTTTGCGGCCGGCCTGAACGCCGGAAACCGCATCCTCGACGACGATGGCACGATGATGTTTGACTCCAAGGTTGTAACTGGCCGTGGTGAAGATATCCGGTTCGGGTTTGCCTTTTAATCCCAGTCTGGCTGAAACCACGCCATCGACACAGGTCTCAAACAAACCGGCTATTCCCGCCTTTTCGAGGATGGGCGCGCCGTTTTTGCTGGAGGTGGCAACACCCACCTTGACACCCCGCCGCAACAATTCTTTAATCAGCTTGATGGTGGAATCATAAACGCCGACTCCCTCCTCTTCGAGCACTTTATTAAAAAACTCATTTTTCCTGTTCCCCAGACCGCAAACCGTCTCTTTTCGTGGTTCATCTTTGGGCTCGCCAAAGGGAATGTTTATTCCCCTCGATTTTAAAAAAGTCTCCACCCCTTTGTATCTCGGCCGGCCATCCACAAAAAATAAATAATCGGCGGCGTGGGTAAATTCGTGAAACGGTTCACGGTATTTGTTCTCCCGGTAATGGAGATATTCATCAAACATTTTTTTCCAGGCCAGTGAATGGACGGCGGCGGTCTGAGTGATGACGCCATCCATATCAAAAATCACCGCATCAAAATTCAACATATTACGATAATTGTACAATGGCCATGCTACCTTCTGATTCCGAGCGCCTTGGGCAGTTGCCCGGCAATTTGACTGTGCCAATAAAAACGCCCCTGGCTGGTTGGGAAGACAAGCCGTTCCGGTTAAAGACCATGCGTCAAAACGCAGATAAAACCTGCCTGAATTCCGCACCGGTCGAAAGTCGCATGAAGTGGTGACGGGCCACCTGCGGGACCGTGCTCCAGTCCTCCGGCCATCGTCGCCCGCATTAACCAACATCCGTTTCGGAAGCCAGCGCCCCCTGAGGCGCAACTACGAGTGCGCCGTTATCAGAGGGTGCATCAGGTTCGGGTTTACATTTTGGTAACGCCTTCGCGAACCCATTGCACAGCGTGCAGAATCAACTCCGTGGAGTTTTTCAGGTTGAGCTTTTCCTTGATCCGGTTGCGGAAGGAATTGATGGTCGTAATCGTCAGGTTCAATTCCTCGGCGATTTGTCGGGTGGCCTTGCCTTCTCCCAGCATGCGAAAGACCTCGAGTTCGCGGTCACTTAACGTTTCGATCGGCGACACCGGCTGACTGGTTCGACTGCCGAGCATGAATTTGGCGAGCATGGTGGTTGACATCTTTTCACTCAAATGAATATCTCCCCCCAACACCTTGCGGATGGCAACTTTTACGGTCTTGGCGGGTTCCTGCTTCATGACATAACCCATGGCGCCCGCGCGCAAGGCGCGTTCGGCATAAAGGGATTCTTCGTGCATGGAAACCACCAGCACGGGCAAATCCTCAAACTCCGCCTTGAGGTTTTTAATCAGGTCAATGCCGCTGGTGCCGGAAAGTGAAATATCGGCGATGACGAGATCCGGCTTCTTCTCGCGGATTTCGCGCAGGGCTTCATCGGCGTCCGCAACATCGCCGCACACGGTCAGGTCAGGCTCGCGCTCAATGAGCTGACGCATTCCTTCCCGGAACATGGCGTGGTCGTCCACGAGGAACACACGGCTCCTGGCCGCCGGGTGGGAGCCCGCCTGTGTCTGGTCATCTGGATTGGCAGCTAGCGGCATCATTTTACAAGTTCACCCGCAACTTCGGTGGCCGGATAAATGGCACATGTTATTTGTGTGCCCTGACCGGGCGCACTTTTCAAGTCTAATGTTGAGCCAATCACACTGCTGCGGTAGCGCATGATCCGGATGCCCATGCCCGTGGAACTCCGGGGTGACTGAAAACCCGTGCCATTGTCGCGAATGGCGAGCAGGAAGTGGTCGCCGTCCCGCGTAATGGAAATAAGGATGCTCGTGGCTTTGCCGTGTTTGACGGCGTTCAGAACTGCCTCCTGGATAATGTAATACAAATGCAACGAAACCGTGCTGTCAACGCCGAGGAACGATTTGTCGTACGAAAACTGGCACTGTATTTTGAACAGGCTTTCGGCGTTGGCGGTGAATTCTTCAATGGCCGACACCAGGCCGTTTTCCTCCAGCCGGACGGGAAACAGGCCGCGCGCCACCCTGCGGGTTTGGGTGATGGTTTCATTCACGAGACCACCGATTCTTTCCGCCTCGGAAGATTCGGCCACGCCTTTTTCCTGCAGTTGATCGGCCATGATGTCCATGCGATAGGCGATGGCGGCCAGTTGCTGGCACACGCCGTCGTGCAAATCATGACCGATGCGCCGCTGTTCGCGGTTGCTGATTTCCAGAATTTCGCGCTCCAAACGCTTCCGCTCGGTGATATCGCGGGCCATGCTTTCCACTTCGGCATTTTGCCCGGCCTGACTGACCAGCCGGGCGCTCAATTCCAGCCGGAGGCGCTGTCCGGATGCGCTTATAAATTCCCATTCGGTGGGTGGCAATTCCGCGCCGCGGGTCACCTGTTCAAACCATTGTCTCGCGGATTCGCTTTGTTCCTCCGCAAGAAACTCAATCAGGTTTTTTCCCAGAATCGCCTCGCGCGGACGCTGCAACAGCCGTTCGCCGGCTTTATTGATGGAAGTAATGCGACCGTTCAGGTCATGAGTAAACACCATGTCATTGGCATTCTCAAACAATTCCTCGTAACGTTCCTTCAGGGAGGCTTCCGTCTGAAGTTGGTCACGGATGATTTTGGTTTGCTTGTGAACACGCAATCGTAAAATCAGAACCCACGCAATGGCGGCAAATACCGCGCTGGCAAGAATTCCCACGACCCAGAACAGTTTTTGCAGGTCCCACCACGGCGGCCATTGCAGGACCGAAATGTCGCCCGGCGACCGCATCAATATGCGAAATGATTTGGCGCGCCAGGCCTCTCCCGCCACCCAGGAGCTGCCGGTTTCGATCAGACAAACCCCGGTGATGGCCACCTTGCTGCCGTTCTGCAAATACGCGAAATCAACGCCGGGAGAACTGCTTTCCAGATACGCGTGGAAAATGACCCCGTCGGGTGTTTGGAGCACCAGAAACTGATCGGGACTGTGCCGTGCCCGGTCGAGCACGGTGGCCACGATGCGCACCAGACGGCAGTCATGGGTTCCTTTCAAGGCTTCGTCGCTGTTGATTGAATCAGGTGTCGGGAGCGGACCTGACCCGGTTTTTCGTAAAATCGCATCCTGCAATTCCGGCGTGTATTCCCCCTTGGCGGGGAATCCCAAAACCTCCACCTCGTCTCCCGGAAGGACCTTCTCCGAATCCATGGTCTTCACATACAATCCTTCCTTTTCATCCTGGATGTATAATGAATTTCCCGTTTGATAAATGACCGTCCCCGTTACTTTAACCCGGTGGCCATACGGGCCTTGTGGGGTGAACTGCAACAGCTTCTCAATCGGTTGCGTTTCGACGGCAAACGGGTCGCTCGCCGCGGCGATGTCCGTCGCCAGATCGGTGGGGCGGGGAACCAAAAGCCGGATGTCGAACAATTGCCGCTGGCGGTTGAAACGGGTGACGCAAACGCCGCGCACCGTCACCGTGCTGTCCACCAAATCGCCGCTTTGCGCCACCGGCAATTTGCGCGCGTACGCCGTCAATCGGCCTCCGCCGGTGGCAATCTCCACAAAATAATAACCGCTGCTCTGGTCAAAATACGCGGCCCGAACGATACCATGGATCTCTACAAATTGGCTGTCCTCCTGGCCGCTGGCGAGTTGCTCAAATGTCACGGGCTTGGCGGCGGGGAAGGTTTCCCGGCCCAGAATCTGGATCCGGCGCACCAGCACAACCGGCGCATATTCGCCGGGATCAGCCTCTCCTGTTACCTCCACCAGTTGACCCGCCGCCAGAGGCGGCTGTTCGGGCAAGCCGTCCAGGGAGAAATAAATGCCCGCCGTGCCGTCCTGCACGAATTGAAAGTACTGACTGGCATCGAAGAATGTCACCACGGCCCGCAGGTGCACGGGATAGTGATACGTCGCCTGTTCCGGCGTCAACTGCCGCACCTGCCCGGCCGTATGCAATTCGTTGAGAGGGGCATTCTGACCTTCCGAGAACAAACCTCCACCCATGAGAACAATCAGCACTACGACCGGCTTCAATTTTCTGATCCAGCCCATGATGGTTTCTGAAATTTCGTGGAGGTTATGTTTTGCGCATTCTTGTCCACCCCAGCGTAAGGCGGCGGGGGAATTTTACAAGCAAAACACAACATCCAACGATCTTTCAAGGCGATTCCAGGCGGTAAAAAACGGCGCCCTGACTGGGGTCTGGCATTACCACATACGGACTGGTCGTGCCGGGCAAGTCAGACCAGTTGCCGCCCACCAGCGAATTGGTCTGCACCTGCAAATGGCAGACGATGTTGGTCGGCCAACTGAGCATCATACTGCCATCGGACTGTGGCGTCACCGCAATCGCCAGCGGCAATGTCGGTTCATACACCCGCACGTAATCCACCTGCATCGCCTGTGGAAAAGCGGTGCCGGCTTTGATGGCGGCGACGCTGGGATTGCCGACATAGTTGCCACCCACCGCCAGGTTCATGATGAAAAAGAATGGCTGGTTGAAGGGAGCCGACAAACCGCTGTCGGTTTCCCAGAGATTGCCGTCCACGTAAAACTTCATTACACCGGGAGCCCAACTCAAATCATAAACGTGCCAGTTGGTAACGGAATCTCCAGATGGGAAATTATACTTTTGCCCTCCGATTGAGCCGCCGCTCCAGTGTAGGGTTCCCTGCACCCAAGTCGGAGTGGCCCCGTTATTTTCAACGACATCAATCTCTCCACAGTTGGGCCAGCCAGCCGTGGGATAATTCGATCCCAGCAACCAGAGAGCCGGCCACATGCCGGTGCCAGAGGGCAATTTGGCGCGCCATTCAAGAGTGCCATAAACCGGTGTGTAGTAAAGATATTGGCTCTTCATGCGAGCGGAAGTAAAGCTGAAACCGGCTATGGAATTCGTATACGCGACGATATTCAGCACTCCGTTGCTCACGTAAGCGTTCTGCAGGCTGCTGGTATAATATTCAAGCTCACTATTGCCCCAGCCGCCACTACCATTGCCGATTTCAAACGACCATTTGGTTGGATCTGGCGAACTGCCGTTCGGCTGGTTGAACTCGTCGCTCCAGACGATGTTACTCGCAAACGCGATATGGCTCGACAATATCACGACTATGACCATTGCCAGGGCGGGAAGCGGATTAATTAAGCGCATAAACTGAGCCACAGAAGCTTGATTGCGTTGATGATACATATTTGCAGACCTTAAAAGGTCACCATAGGCCACTATACTACAAATTATGCGCCTTAGTCAATATTATATTACAAAAAAGCATCATTTGCGGCGCAATTTGACGTCCGCACCGTAATGCAGCCGTCTCGGCTGCGAGTTCAAGCACCGTCCCGGTGCACGAACCCAATACACGCGGCGGGACGCCGCCTTTACCCGCCGGCGGAGAGGACGCCGGCGCTACCATTCCACCGCCGGCCAAAGAATTTATGGCGCGCTGACTGCATTTGTATGGATGCACCCTGAATTCAGAAGAAAGGGAGCAGTCGTCAGGTTTCATGGCTGGCGTGCCAAAGCCGTCAGCGGGTCATGGCCCCAGGACAGTACGGTAGAAGCGAACCGGGTAGGCTGAGGAATTGGTATCGATCCAAAAGTATGGCAACGACGGTGGATTGGTTGTGAAGATTGGATTCCAGGAAGTCAAGTTGGTGGACGCCATGATCGTGTAGTTCGTCCCGGAATTGCCGTTGATCCAAAATCCAAACTGGCCGTTGGTGAGGGAAGCGCCGTAGAGGGAAGGCACGACCAGAGTTCCATAGATTTGAAATTCCCAAAGGGAATAGCCATAAACCGTCCCACGCGCCGTGCCATACATCCTCACGTAGCGGCCTGTTCCGGATAAACCGGCCAAATCCTCGGTGCCGCCAAGCCCCGTGGTCGTGCTGTAAATCGTGGTCCAGTTGGTGGCGTCCGAAGAAACCTGAATCTGATAACTCTTCCCATAAGCGGCTTCCCAATAGAGTGTCACTTCCGAGATGTTGTAGGTCGCCCCCAAATCCACATAAATCCATTGCGGATCACTGAATTGGGAAGACCAACGAGTAGCCAGATTACCGTCAAAGGCGTTCGTGGCGGAGTAGCTTGAATTTTCGAGGGAGGAAGCCGTGGCCACTTTGTACAACGCGATGTTGGTGCCGTGCTGCGTGGCATTCAAGCCAATCCAGTTGATGCTAAATCCATTCGTGATCACTTCCAACCGCAGCGCCTGACTCCCGATCCCGCCTGCGACGGGAACGGTCGGCAAGGTGACGGTCTGCCAGGTTTGCCAGCCACCCGTGTTGGGAATGTTGACGGTGCCCAGCACGGCGCCGTTGAGCCGCACCCGCAGTTGACCGCCGGCCGCAGGCGCAGCCACACGGAGACTGATGCTGTAGTTGGCCGTGAGGTCCGGCGGGTTGATTGTATATTCCAGCCATTCGCCGTTGTTGAGCGAGTTCACGTCGTAGCCGCCGCCCGTGTCCGAGGTGGATTCAATCCCCACGTCATCCGACCGGTAAACGCCGCCCGGATTGCCTGCGGTGGTGTTGTCGTAGGCCACACTTTCGCCACCCGTGTCGTAGTTCTCCGCCTGGACAACGCCCGGCATGGTGGGAACGGTCCCCCCAAAGGGCGCTTGCGGCTGCGAATAAACTTCCAGCTCCGACAGCGAATAACCAGCGCCCGGCAAACCTTGCTGCGTCCCGTTAATCCGCACGTAGCGGCCTCGGCCCGAAACCAGAATGTCCTCCGTGCCGCCGATGTCGTTGTTGGCGCTGAACACCGATGTCCAATTAGTTCCGTCGGGTGAAATTTGAATCGTGTAACTGCTGGCATAATTGGTGTTCCAACTCAGCCGGACCCGGGAAAGGTCTTTTATCAATCCGAGATCCACGTTAATCCATTGCGGATCGCTGGCCAGCGAGGTCCAGGCGGAGGTGGTATCTCCGTCCACGGCAGCCGCACCCGGAGTGTTTGTGGAAAGCACGGAGGAAACGGTGACCGGCTGGTGGAGCGCCGCGTTGGCCAGATCGCTGGAAGGCACCGACGCCACCGTGAACGCCCCGGTCAAACGGATGTCGCGCGAGGAAGCGCCGACCATGACTTGAAACGTGCCTGGGGTCACAATCCAGCCGCGGGCAGTGGCGTCCCAGTTGGCCAGGTCTTCCCAATCCAGATTGAACGTGACGTGCGCCGTCTGGCCCGACGACAAGGAGATCTTTTGAAAGCCTTTGAGCTGTTTCGGCGGCTCGCCGGCGGCGGCGGGAAAGCCCAGATAGAGCTGGGGCACTTCAGCGCCCGTGCGGCCGCCGGTGTTGGTCAAATCAAACCCGACCTGGACCTGGCCCGAAGGACTCACCGCGCTGACCGTGAGATTGCTGTAGCCGAAAGTGGTGTAGGAAAGCCCGTAGCCGAACGCAAACAGCGGCGCCACATTATTGGAGTCGTACCAGCGATAACCCATTGCCAACCCTTCGGAATAGGCCGCGTGACCACTCACGCCGGGCCATTGGGCGGTGGTGCTGGCGGGCACCTGGCTGGCTGAGGGAGGAATGCTAACCGGTAATTTTCCCGAAGGATTTACGTCCCCGAACAGAACTTGAGCCAGCGCGTTGCCATTTTCCTGCCCCGGATACCACGCCATAAGCACTGCGGCCACCTGGTTGGCCCACGGCATCAGCGTGGCGGAAGACTCATACATCACGACGATGGTATGCGGGTTGGCATTGGCAACGGCAGTAATGAGGGCATCCTGGCCGTTGGGCAATGAAAGATTGGAGCGATCGGAACCTTCGCTGGTCTGCTGGCCCACGCAAACGATGACGACGTCCGAATTAGTGGCGAGTTGCACCGCTGCGGGGACGCTCGCTCCGTCGCCTTGGGCATAACTGACGGTGATGCCGCTGGCGCGGCTGGTGATTCCCGCCAGCGGGGTAATATTGTAAGGCAGATTCACCCCCGCCGAACCCGCGCCGGTCGAAACCGGCGAAGTGCTGGCCACCGAACCGATGACCGCAATGGAATGCACAGACGACGAATTCAACGGGAGCAGCCCGCCGTTGTTTTGCAACAGGACGGTTCCCGCGGCGGCCTCATTGCGGGCAAATTGGGCGTGAGCCGTGCCGGTCACATTCGCATTCAGGTTGCCGGTGCTCGGATTATCGAACAACCCGAATTGAAACATGCTGGTGAGGATGCGCTGCACCATGCCGTTCAGTTCTGAAGCCGGGACGTTGCCTGATTGTATGGCGGTAGTGATGTTATTGGCTGTAAACTGGCCGCTATACATGTCCATATCCAGTCCGTTATTCATGCCGCCCACGACGCTGAAACCCGCCCCCCAATCGCTCACAATCCAGCCATTGAATCCATACGCCTTTTTCAAGTCGGTATTAAGCGCCGGCAACTGGCACGCATGAACGCTGTTGACCAGATTGTAAGAGGCCATGACCGCGCCAACCCCGGCCCGCACGGAGGCGCGAAACGGCGGCTCATAGATTTCCTGGAGGGTGCGCGGGTCCACGTCGGCGCTGATGGACGTGCGCTGGGTCTCCTGATCGTTGCAGACAAAATGCTTGGCGGTGGCGATGACGCCCTGGCTTTGGATGCCGGGAATTTCCGCCGCGGCCATCGCTCCCGCGAGGTACGGGTCTTCACCGTAACCTTCAAAAGCCCGCCCGTCCTCATACACCCGCGCCATGTTCATCATCGGACCGAGCACCACCCCGACCCCCTTGCCCCGCGACTCGCTGCCGAGCATGACCCCGTATTGGCGCGCCAGCGAAACATCCCAACTGGCGGCAAGGGCAATCGGCGCGGGAAACGCCGTCACATTATTGATTCCATCAGCAACGCCGGCCGGCCCGTCCTGCAAAAATAACCAGGGAATGCCGAGCCGGGTGTTGTTGGCAATGTTGCCGACATAGTTGCTGCCAGCCGGGCCGCCTGTGCCGTAAACCATGGCCGCTTGCTCACTGAATGTCATTTGAGCAAGCAAAAGGCTCGCGCGCTGGCTCGCCGACAGGGTTGTGTTGGTCCAGGACTGTGCGTGGAGGTTAATCGGCAATCCGCAACTGCATGCGACGAAGCCGATGGCCCAAGCCGCATTCCTTAGAGCCTTGCCCGGTTGAAGAAAGTTTCTCCTTAATCTCGGCAGCCGAATTGGACGGTAAGCGGGACGATCACGGTGTGTGTTCATTGCTTCGATTTCCTCCCAAACGCCAAAAGAGAGGTTCCAGAAACGTGATGTTCCCGAACGTCAATGGTGACCGCACAGAAAAGGCAAGGAGCATCCCATCATTTGTGAATTGTGGATATGGAAATGAACCAAGGCAGATCTCCCGAACCGGGAGAAGCCGTAACACCGTTCCCGTTGGCATCGGCGCCGATGCCGTGAATCATGTTGTTGTCCGTCCATTGTCTGGCATCGGCATGTCCGTCCGCGTATGAGATTTCACTGGCATTGCCATGCAAACAGGCAGGAACGTTAAACCACTTGGTCGTTTGCGTCGGATCCACTGCAAAGTAACCGTCGTCAATACCGATCGGGCTCTCCTCGATAAGCACCCAGGTCTTGCTCGGTCCGGGCCGAACCATGGTGGATTGCTTGATATATACTGTATAAGCGGTGGTATTCCCCCCGCTCGGACTCCAATAGACGGGGCCATAAGTTTGCTGATTGTACGAACCCACCCAACAATTCATCGAATACGTCCGCTGGGCACTCAACCGCGCTGTCAAGGGCGCCGTTCTCGGAACCAGACTGCGGTCGGCCGGGCAATGGTAAACAGTCCGGCTGTTAATATAAGGATAGAGCAACCCTGCCTGGATCCACAAAGGGTAGCGCGCAGCGCATCCCGCAACCTGCATATTACCAGGGCACCAATCAGAGTATTGTCCTCCGGGCTGAAGGCCCGGGTCAGTTCGCGGGTCAAACTGATTCAGGTTTGGATCTACATCATCCAGGCCGCGGTTGGGCACCAAATAATCATGGTGGTCCCCGGCATACATGATCCACGCCAGCGCCAACTGTCGCTCGTTCGCCAGACACTGCATCGCCTGGGCCTTCTGCTTGGCCTTGGCCAGCGCCGGCAACAACATCGCCGCCAGGATGGCTATAATGGCAATAACCACCAACAGCTCAATCAAGGTGAAACCGCCTGAACCGCATTGGGAACGCCTGTTCTTCATTCGTTCTGTTTTCATTTTATCAACTTTCAATCCCAAGGCCGGCGCCGATCGTATTCGGCGCCGACCCGGACAACCGTGCATCATCGCATAGCGATACCAGCCCTAATACCACTCTTTCGGGTGGGTGCCTTTTCTACGGAGTAGTAGCAACTCCCCGATAAAACCGCGTTGCTCCACCCGCCGTGCTGTCAGTCCACGTCTTAACCGTCCCATCACCAGCCATACTGGTGCCCAACTGCACCCAACTGGTCGGATTCAGGCTGGTGCTGTAATACACGTAATAGGTATGGCCCGTCGTGGTCGGGATTTTGATCGAAACGGTCCCCGCGCTCACCGAGGCGCTCAAAGAGAACGCAGGCGCCGGCGCAACGTACGGCACAAACATGTAGAAGTTTGCGTTCATCACCCCGGTTATGTTCCCGGCCGCCGGCGCCGCCGTCACCTTCAACGTGTTCGTTCCGCCCAGCGAAACCACCGCTGGCGCCCCGTTGCTCATCAACGGTATCCAGTGCCACGCTTGGAACCCGTTGGCGTTCGGATCCGAGAACGTGCCCAGAGGTGTGGTTGTTTGACTTGGCGTGCCCTGCCCCAAAGTCACCAAACCCATCGTAGCGTTGGTATAGGCTCCACCAGCGGCCAGACGGCCATAAACCAGATAGGTGTTGGTCGGGATGGTGCGGGTGTAATTAAGCCAGGTACCGGGCACCCACCAGCCCACGTCAAAGTCCACATTGGTTACTCCCGCAATGACAAACTTGTTGCGCAGATAATCGGTGGTGATTTCGGTGCCGCAACCGTCCAATTGCCGGTAGGCAAATGTCTCGCCGGCTACATCGTTGGACGTGGTCAGATCCACGCCCGGCATTGACACGTTCCCGGCACTGCCACCGGCCCAATAGAAATAACTGTTGGCCGCAAGATTGCCATTGGTGACATAGCCCGAGGTGGGAACCGGGTTGTCAATAAACTGCCCGCTGTTGAAGTCAAAGTCCTCCGCCTCGATCATGAAGTTGTTCTGGCTGAAGGTGTCGAAGGTCCCGGAAACAGAGTTGGTCAATCCATTGCTGTCCTTGACGGTGATGAAGAACGTCTGATTCTGTAGATTGGCGGGCAACGAAACCGGGAAGGTCACCACCCAATTCGTGCTGTTACCCGAGAAGGTTTCCGGGATGCTTACGCCGTTCAAATACGAGTGGATATCGTTGGTCGAAATTGTATTGAATCGGGAACTGGTCGTGAAGGATATGCTGCTGGCACTCACAAACACGCCCCCCCCGACCGCCGTCAGAGACGCCGGGGTTAAATTTCTTATGGTCGGAGGCAAGCCAATGGCAGGCACCGGAACAAACACAAAGTAACTTACGTTACAATCGCCCAAACTCATCAATTGGAGGGTTTGTTGGCCTGCCGGCAGGTTATTGGCATTCACGACGACGAAATTATTGGGATTACCGTCCGACGTCAGCGGGTACCAATAATAAGTGTTCCAATCATTATTAATCGTTGCGGCAAACTGTCCGATATTGGTGATCGTCCAACCAGCCGTACCATGCCCGGAGGTCTGCAGATTGAGCAGTTCCGCGGCAGGAAGAGTACTATTACCCGAGGACATGCGCGCATAGAGAAGATAATTGCCGGACGGATAGGTCCGGGTGTAATTATACCACTGGCCGCCGGTGCCAGCGGGGCCGCCATTGTTGTAAGCGATGGTGACATTATATACCCCGGAAGTGGGGGCGCCCAAGGAAGCGTAGAGTGGCGTTTGCGGGTCACTCGGTATCTGCCAGGCGGTATCGAGATTACGGTTTGGATAATAAGGAAGCTGGTTGTTGCCGCCACCGTAAGTGCCACCGCCACTATTGATGGCATAGTCAATGTTGCTTACGCCCAGCAATCCCCAATAGCTGGTTGGCCCCGCGTTGGTGCTGGGAACCGGATTCGGAATGAACACGCCGCTGTTGTAGTCATAGTCTTCCACATAGACAACAAAGTTGTTGGAGCTGAACGTATCGAAGCTGCTGCCGGCCGCGGTCACCAACCCCGCGGTGTTGGTGGCCGAAATGCTGATGTTATAGATCGTGTTGGAAACCAAGCCCGGCAAAGTCACGTTCCAGTTGGTGTTGTTTCCGGAAAATAAAAGGCTGCTCGATTCGTTAACCCCATTAACCACCACCTTTATGCTGTTGGTCGGGGTGGTGATTCCGGCGTTAGGCGTCATGACGTTGAAGGAAAAACTGGTGTTGGTCAGGAACACCCCGGCGCTCGGAGTAATTGCGCTGATCACATCCGGCTGGTATCCACTCACCTGGTTCAAAGAGCAATCATCCCAGTGAGGCGCTCCACACGAGTAACTCAACTGATAGAGACACAGTCTGAATTGGACATAAGCCGCTCCCGCCGGGGCCACCATGGGTGAACCAAGGGCCAGCCTGTTCGTAACTGTTCCCGTTGTGGCGGGGGTGTGGGGATACGGATTGTTTGCACTCGGATCTTGATTCGCCGCGAGCGTAGTCCGGTCATATTGATTGGTCACCGCAACATCGATCCAATTCAAAATCACATTGGTAACGACCGTCGGGTAATAGATATTAACAGAGTTTGTTACCAAATACGTTACATTATTCGTGATAGCCGACTCGAAATTCCGATCAATGATGACCGATTTGTAATCCGCCACGATGTTGGCCCCGCCGCCGTCGTTCGTGCCATTGCTGGCTGCATTCAAGAATACCACTTCAACAAATCCATCTTCCCAGTAACCGGACAAGTTATCGTTAAGACTATACAGACCAGTAGCGCCGGAGGCGTTCGTCGAAGCATTTATGTCATCACCACCCTCAGTTACTTGACCGGGGGCGCCAAAAAACCGGACATACTGGGAGAAATGAGCATCCGCAGTATAGCCTGAACCCGGGGCAGTGGGAAAAGTCTGATAGCAGTACGACACGTAACCCGAATTAGGCGCGCCGCCGTTCCCATACAAACCCTGCTGCCACAAATAATTCGGCGCACTGAGAGGCACATCGGTGTGCGTGGCATAACTCCAACTTTCGGTCGTGTGTGCCGACCAACCACTAAAACCTGGGGTTGCGTCAAAACCCGGATTTACCAGGATATTCACGGCGTGGGCGTTCAAGGCGAGGCAAACCGCGCTGGCCGCACACGCTGTCGCAATGAATCTACTAATCTGAGCTACGGCACGGATTCTTACTGTCTGACGGAATATTTCGGGCTTTTTCATATCGTCATTAGGTTTTTTGGTTGTTGTTAACAAATATCCGCATCTTTTTAACCGATAAAAAGGCGCAACACATTGTGGAATCTGTATTTTGCTACATTGTGTTACCAAATTTGTGAAATGTCAACATTTCTTTTACAAAATCATTGTAAATAATTCACAGTGACATAAAACTGAATGTTTCCGTATTGCATTGAAGCACCTCACGAGACCTTTCGACAACCCACTTATTGCCGAAAACCGCTCTCGGATTGCCGAAACTGTCTCGAAGGCGCATCGTCAAATATTTAAAAACATTTACAGCTCAATCAATCCCCAGCGCGCCCGTCTGGGTGCGCCTTGCCCTTTATTTGTCCGAATGGCTTGCGACCGGGAGATTTGACTCTGAATTCCCACTTGGTTTGACCAGGGGTTGAATGGATTCAATTTCCTGCCGGGCGGGCGCGTTTGCGGGGTCCAATTGCAGGGCTGTGCGAAACTCGGCAAGCGCCGGGGCGGGTTTCTTTTGAGCGGCCAGCGTTATTCCCAGATATAAATGAGCCGGCGCAAAGTCCGGCCGATAATGAATTGCCGCCTCAAGTTCCTTTTGGGCCTCCGCTTCTCTCTCGTTCGCCGCCAGTTCAATCCCCAGCAGATAATGAGCCTGCCAAAAATCCGGCTTGGCTCTGACCACGGCCTGCAGGTCGGCAATGGCTTCATCCCATTGAAATAAGGCAGCCGCAGTGTTGGCTCGATTAAAATAATCCGCCGGACCATCCGGTTCCAGGTCCGCCGCCTTTTGGTAGTTGGCCGCCGCTGCGGCCGCGTTTCCCTGGTTTTCTTCCAGGAAACCGAGCGCCAGATACGTTTCGACATACTTTGGATCCGACCGTATGGCGCGGTCAAACCAGCGAATGGCATCAACGGTCTTCTGTTGATTCGCCAGAACCTCTCCCATGGCAGTTTCGGCTTGCGCGTAATCATTTTGAATCGCGATGGCGTGTAAGAAATAATTCGTCGCCTCGTTGACTTGTCCTTCGCGCACCAACAATGTGCCGGTGTAATAGAAGCCCCCCGGCAACTGGGGCACAATTTCGCAACAGCGTTTGGCTTCGACAATGGCTTGCGCCAGGTAACCGCCGGCTGCCAAAAACCTCTCATAATTTCCATGCAAAAAATAATCGTCAGGAGCCAACGTCAGCGCCTGCTCATAAACCTGGCGCGCCTGCTCCGGCGTTTGCGTGTCCATCAGGGCCTTGGCCTGGTTCTGCTTCGCGAGGCATTGATTGAAAAAGGCGGCATGGAGATACTGGCCGGTAAATGGCGGCGACGATATCCGCTCAAATATGGGTTGCCAAACGCGCTGCCGATCCCAAACGGTCACCGCCAGCCGGCGCTCGCACAGTTCCTCCGATACCCAGGTTCCCTGGTCATGCGCAGTAACGAAGCCGGGAAGCAATTCTTTAATTGTGTCGGCGAAGTTGAGCGCCAGCAGATAATTGGCCGCGAAATTCAGATGCACGTGTTCGTAAAAGAAATTCAGTCCGGGAATTCCGTCCGGCGAGTCTTGCGCCAGGATTTTCGTGGCATCCACCAGATGGACGCCATCGTTGGAGTGCCGGGTCGCCGCATCACGGATGGCCGAATTGATCTGGGTATCCGCCCGAAAATCCAAGGCATCATAATCCCGCGCCAGTTTAAAATCCTGCAGGGCTTGAGCCGGATTTGTCTGCGTCAGGTCGCAACAGCCCATGCGAAACTGCAATTCAGCGAACTGCGGGTCAATTTCCGCGGCCTGGCGATACCAAACCAGGGCATTGCTGTAAGCACCGGCAGTTTCATTGGTGGCCCCTTCTGCAAAAACTTGATTCCAGGCGGATAATTGATTCGCGCTTAAACCCGCCGCATGAACTGAAGCAAAGGGAGCGCAATCTTCCAGGTTGACCGCCACTGTGCTTAAAACCACCGGCACGCACGCCCGGTGCGCAATGTGTAAAATATCTTCCAGATTTGCCCTGAAATTCGCATAAGCCCGCAGCCTGGCCGGATCGCCATAGCGGACGCGACTGTTCATGAACATTTGCATGCCGCCCCAGGTTTTTGGCGTTGAGGAAGCGCTTCTTAATCGCTGAATAACACTATCCAGCAACTGCCCTATCCGCGTGGTCTTGAGGGCGAGAATAGTCCGGATAATTCCGAGCGGCGGCGCGTGTTCGCCATAGGATGTTTCGGCTCCAAAGGGGCCGACCATTTCGTTGTTACCCATGTAAATCACCCACAAATCGCCCTGATGCCGGGCGCAATCCCGCGCAATCGGCAGGATGACGTTGGAATCAATCGCCGTGACCGCCACGCATACGACTTCGAAATCAGTTCCCGGATACCGTTTGCGCAGTAGAACTTGCAGATACCGGGCCATGCCATAAGACGGATCCGGGTCTCCCATGGCAGCAGATTCGCCGAGCAGAAAAATCCGATATGAATTGGCGGCTTTCTCGGCCGGGAACCGAAACGGAGTCGTGGTGCGGGCTATGGCCGGCGGAAAGAAGCGGGAACCGAACTTCTCGTTGGGCACGTAAAAAGCGCGGCCATTGATCCGGATTCGGGTAAAAAAATCCGAGTCATATCCATATCCAATCAGACGCAGTCCAAGTTCGATCCCGCCCAAAACCAATAAAGGAATGAAAATCATCGCAAAAAGTCGCATTAGCCATAGGCGACACTTTGATACTTGTACCGCAGTGCTCATAATGATCGTATTTATAACCGGCGTAAGTTGGTTGCTTCAGCCCAAAAAAAACAGCCGCAAATGTGTAACTGGCTCTGGATTAAATGGATGCACTTTAGTAAATCATAATCCCATAAGCCGTTCCTTGTCACGTACCAACTTTACAGCTCGTTAAACTCATCACTTTTAAACAAAAAGCCCTTGACAAAACTTGCGATATGTAGTAAAAGTAATCACAAGTCAGCGCAAGCTATAAACAGAGTAACCATAAAACGTAGAAAATTATTATGAAAATGTTCCCTAAAGTAATCACTGGTGCTATCGGATTGGCCGGAGCATTAGCAATCAGCACATTAACCACGCAGGCCCAGAACCTACTTGTTGATGGTAGTTTTGAAAATGGTACTTTTACCGGCAACCCAATTGGCCTTTCGGGACCCGGTTACGTCGATCAGGGTTGGGCTAACAATTTCGGAGGGGCTACACCGACTCAGTCGTCCGCATACGCTGAAAGTGGTACCTATTCTTTGCTGACGTATAATGCGCAGTTCAATAACTGGAATCCTGTTGGAACCTATCAAGTAGTAGACGGTCTTAATGTCGGCCAGCCTATTACTGTCGCTCAGCAGTATTCATTAAGCGTATACGCCATGGCTCCGACCGCTCTTAGTGGGACTTATGGTACTCCCATCGATATTCAGCTCCAGTTTTTCAACGCGGCGTTGGGCAATGTCCAGACCACAGAAACCGGTTGGTCTGCACTGGGGGCCATAGGCACTTGGCAAAAGTATACCGTTACCGGCATTGCTCCGGCAGGAGCCGTCTATGCCGCACCGTATCTCATGTTTATGGATAACGGCCAGACGACAACGGATAATGTTTATTTCGATAATGCTGTCCTGGTGGCGGTGCCCGAGCCGGCAACCATCGCTCTTTTGGGCATGGGCTTGGCTCTTCCGCTCTACTTGATCCGCCGTCGCAAATAATTGGGCTGGTTTAGGGTTTGATCAAAGCCACTCGAGTAGTCGAGTGGCTTTTTTTTGGCCAGCATTCGAATGTGAAGATTGGAGATCCGCGTTTACGCGGTTCCGGGCCGTCCCGCAAAGCGGGATGGAACTCCGAACGAATTCAGGACACCGCCTTTTTGGGGTTGAGACGGCTGAACAATGCATGAAAAAAACACAGGCTCACTCGTAACCGGGCAGTCAATCAATCAACGAATGTCGGGAAGATTGGGCGTTCTTGTTTCAGTTCTGCTGGGACTCACTATGGCGGCACCGGCGCAGTCGTCTTCATTTTACACGCAACGCCTGGAAGATCCCCGGGCGGTTTATGTTGCCCCTTCCGGCGGCGACGACACTGCCGCGCTGCAACAAGCCATTAACCGGGTCCAGGAAACGACGCGCCAAGGCATCGTTCTGCTCGCCCCCGGCCAATATCACGTCAGTGACACCATTTATATCTGGCCCGGCATCCGGCTGATTGGTTATGGCGCCACCCGTCCGGTGGTTGTTTTGCCCGCCAACGCGCCCGGCTTTGAAGACGCGTCACAAGAGAAGCTCATGTTCTTTTTCGCCGGAAGGCGCCCGCGGAATGGAGGCCCGGTTCCTGACGCCAATCCCGGTACCTTTTATTCGGCGCTTGCCAACGTTGACATCGAGATTGAAAAGGGCAACGCCGGCGCGGTTGCGGTTCGGGCGCATTATGCCCAACACTGTTTTCTCGCCCACATAGATTTTCAGCTCGGGTCCGCGCTCGCCGGCATCCACGAAGGCGGCAATGTGGTTGAGGACGTTCATTTCTTCGGCGGGACTCATGCCATTTGGACATCGAAACCTTCGCCCGGATGGCAATTCACCCTCATTGACTGTTCCTTTGAGGAGCAGCACGAGGCCGCCATTTTGGAACATGAAGCCGGACTCACGCTGATCCGACCGCATTTCCGGCATGTTCCAACTGCCGTTGAAATCGAGCCGGGGTGGGTGGATGAGCTTTGGGTGAAGGACGCCCGGCTCGAGGACGTTTCCGGCCCGGCATTCGTTTTCGGGCGCGAGCAAAGCCTGTGCAACGAAATCAACATGGAAGGCATCACCTGCCACCATGTGCCGGTCTTTGCCGCGCTGCGCGACAGCGGCAAATCCCTTGCGGCCCCGGCGGACATTTACGCCGTGAAAACCTTTTCCCATGGACTTCACTACACCAACATTGGAACTGTTCCGGAAATCGAAACCCACTTTGACGCCGCGCCGCTCACCGCGCTGCCGCCGGCTGTAGCTTCCGATTTGGCTCCCCTGCCCGCCTGCGATACCTGGGTGAATTTGCGCGATTTGGGCGCCAAGGGTGACGGTCGCACCGATGACACCGCGGTGTTGCAGAAGGCGATTGCCGAACACCGAACCATTTATCTGCCATCCGGCTTTTACGTCGTGCATGACACGCTGACGCTGCGGCCCGACACGGTACTGATCGGACTGCATCCCGGCGCGACACAGATCATCCTGCCTGACGGCACTCCCGCGTATGAAGGCATCGGCCCTCCCAAAGCTCTGATCGAAGCGCCTAAAGGCGGCAGCAATATCGTCATCGGCATCGGGCTTTACACCAGCGGGAACAATCGCCGGGCGGTCGCGGCGCTTTGGAAGGCCGGCCCCGGTTCAATGATGAACGATGTCCGCTTCCTTGGCGGCCACGGCACGCCGCTGCCGGATGGTTCGCGCGAGAACCCGTACAACAACAGCCACACCGCCGACCCCGGTCCGGATCGTCAATGGGACAGCCAGTATCCCAGCCTCTGGGTGACCGACGGCGGCGGCGGGACATTTCTGGATATTTGGACTCCTTCGACCTTCGCGCAAGCCGGCATGTTGGTTTCCGATACGGAAACCGAAGGCCGCGCTTATCAAATTTCAATCGAACATCACGTCCGCAACGAACTCAAAGTGCGGAACGCCGCGCACTGGCTCTTCTATGCCTTGCAGACGGAGGAAGAGCGCGGCGAGAGCGGCTTCGCCCTGCCGATTGAAATCGTTTCGTCCCATGACATCACCTTTGCCAATTTCCACAGCTACCGCGTCATCAGTTCCTTTCAGCCTTTTCCGTGGGCCGTCAAGGCGTCCAATTCGCGGGATATCCGTTTCCGCAATTTTCACTGCGACAGCAACAGCAAGGCAAGTTTCGACTCCGCCATCTATGACCAGAGCCACGAGGTCGAGCTCCGCCAGCATGAGTTTGCCTGGTTGGACCTCTCCGGTCAGGCGCCTCGTCCCAAACCCGTCGAACCTTTGCGGGTGGCCGCCCGCGGCGCAAAGCTGGAAAAGCTCGCCGGCGGTTTTTTCAACATCTCCGGCGGCGCGGTTGGGCCGCGTGGTGATTTCTACTTTGTGGACGCGCATTGGCAGAGGATTTATCGCTGGGATGTTTCGTCGCGGCAACTGTCCACGGTCAGCGATTATCCGCTGGAACCGGTCAATCTGGCGGTGGATCGGGCCGGAAATCTAATGGTAATTTCCTACGCGGGCAGTGGCGCGGTTTACGCCCTGATTCCCGGTGGCCAACTTATGCCACTTAAGCCCGAATCCAGCGCTGATTGCGCCGGGAAGGATTTGTACCTGCCGGTCAGCGACTGGCATTTGAATCGTGATTCCCTTTCCCATCCGGTCGCCGATTTCGTTTCGCCGGATGGAACCACCGTGGTTCCGGTGGGGGAGGACTTTCTTCAGGCCGCAACCAGTTGGGGTATCAAATCAAGCCCGCAAATCCGCTCGTTCGGCCTCGGACCCGCCGTGCCGGGCAAACCTTTTTATGTCACCGACGAATCCGCATTGCGGACGTGGAAAGCCGGTGTGAACCCGGATGGCAGCCTGACCAATTTTCAACTGTTCGCCGAACAAGGAGGCGAGAGCGTAACAGCGGATTCTCACGGCAACGTGTATATCGCCGCCGGCCAGGTTTATGTCTACGATCCGGCCGGCACGTTAATCGACACCATTGAAGTTCCCGAAAGGCCGATTCAACTGGTTTTGGGAGGCTCCGATCACCGGACGCTTTTCATCGCAGCCCGGACTTCACTTTACTCGCTGCGCATTCGCTAGAGCTTTTTCAAAAAAATATGTAGCCGCCGACGTTAGTCGGCGCAAATCGAATAAAAGCGAATGATATGGCGCGAACTGACGTTCGCGGCTACGAGATCAAATAATTCGACTACGGCGAGGCCAAGCGATAGAAAACGGCGGTCTGAGTGGGATCTGGAGTTACGACATAAGGACTGGTGGTGACCGGCAAATCAGACCAGTTGCCACTAACAATGGAATTTGTCTGCACTTGCAGATGGCAGACGATATTGGTCGGCCAGCTCAATGTGAAACTTCCATTCGCCTGGGTCGCCACCGAAATCGCCAGCGGCGCGGTTTGTTGATAAACCCGCACGTAATCCACCAGCATTTGTTGGGGAAAGACCGTTGTTGCATCCGGATTTCCAGGCCAATTGCCGCCAACGGCGACGTTGAGTATGAAGAATTGCTGGTTCGTGAAGACCCAGATCCCGGGGCTGGGCAGACCGACCAGACTGGCGGGTGTGGCCGTGAAAAACTGATTACCGTCCAGGAACCATGTGATTTGGTTGGTCGTCCACTCCACGCCGTAAATGTGAAAGTTATTGGCGAGAACCGCTCCGCCCGGCAGCGTATAGGTACCGCCAACTCCGGAGCCGTAATTGTAATCCTGTCCGTTCGCCATCGGGCCGTGAATCGTGCCGTGATCGGTACCCTGATCGTTGGTGTTACCGATGTTTTCCATGATGTCAATCTCGCCACAGGTGGGCCAGCCGATAGGAACAATGTTTGTGCCCAGCATCCAGAAAGCGGGCCAGATTCCCTGTCCTCGCGGGATTTGGATGCGCGCCTCCATGCGGCCGTAAGCCCATGACTGTAAGCCTTGGGTCTTCATGCGGGCGGAAGTGTAACCGGACCCATTGGTCAACGCCACGATGTGCAGGAGGCCATTGCTCACGTAGGAGTTCTGCGGACTGCTGGTATAAGTCTCCAATTCGTTGTTACCCCAGCCGCCGCCGCCGAGGTCGTATGTCCAATTGTTGGCATTGATGTTGGTGCCGTTGAACTCGTCGCTCCAGACGATGTTCCATTGCGTGGCGGGAGGGTTCGTGCCGCCAACTTGATTCGTGACAGCCTGAAGTTGGAAACCATTGAAATCGCTTTCATCGCCATTTGCGCTATTGCCATAGTTTATGACAAGATTCCCGGTTCCGCTGGCCACGACGTTGGTAAACTCAAGATAGTCGGCTCCGTTGACCAGGGTGGTAACGCCGGACTGCCAAATAGAGGTCTGGGTGACACCATTGACCGTGAACGTACTCCTTCTTTGCCCGGGAATAGCCCCACTCGTCAGGTTCAGATCGCCCGCGCTATAAACATACAGATTGTAGGTCCCACCAGGCACAAGACCGCTGAGTGAGACGGTATCGGTCACCCCTGCGGTATGTGAGACGAGCATAGACGCCATCAAGACTGCCCAAGGGGTGTTTGGGTAGCCAATGTTACCCTGTTCGTTGACTAGAGAAGCCCATGAAAATGGGCTGTAGTTGCCAAAACCTACGGCATTGGCATCATAGGTCCCATTTGTTGCCGTTAAACTCAATTTAACCCCCGAAGCGGCGCCATTTGCGTAAACCAGGGTTCCACTGGTAAAAGTGGCGCCATTTGGATAAGCCGAGTAGGCAAAGCCGCCCAAGCCATTCCACATGTCACCCGGTGAACCAATCACCGCAGCGCCTGACATCGCGGAAGGCGCAGGGGCATTGCCGCCGCCGTAGGCCGCGTTGACGGAATCGTCAATGAAATTAACATCGAGTAATTGGGCCTGAACACGGCCCAAACCAGCCGCACCCATTACGCCAAGAATTATCAACAGGGATTTTTTCACAGGTTTTACTTTCGTGTCTCGATGTTTTTGTTCGTAACACAGATCACGTTTATTGTTGGTTATTAATTAACGGTCCCGAGCAACAATATTTGTGGCGACGCGTTCATGTAGCAACACTGGTGGGTGAACTGCAGATCGAACCAGATATTCGTCCCGCCATTTGATTTGACCCAACGAGGGAGAAACAAAAGACGTTTTCGGAACATGCATTTTCTTTGACCGGAATTTCATGGGGTGGTGTGCTCGTAAACCCGCACATAATCCACCTGTATTTCGCCGGGGAAAACCGTGTTCGTGTCAGGATTGCCGCCGAAATTGCCACCCACAGCCAGATTCATGATAATATAAAACGGTTGATCAAATGGAGCCGGATAGGGAGCGTTCACGGTGGACCACCGGTCCTGCGTTTCGTAGAGCTTTCCGTCCACCAACCACTGGATTGAATTGGTCGTCCAATCCAAACCATACGTGTGCCAGTTGGTGGCTCCGTCATTCGGGAGGAATGTGTAAAGTCCCGAGGCATGACGATATCCACCTTGAGGGCCGGCATAGTGAATGGTCCCCTGCACCACCGCCGGATAATTTCCCTTGTTCTCAACAATATCAATTTCTCCGCAAGCCGGCCAGCCCCCGTAAGGCGAGTGTTCGGGCATCAGCCAAAAGGCCGGCCAAAAACCCCGGCCCGCAGGAAATCTGGCCCGGAATTCGAACCGCCCGTATTTTTGGAAAAAGAATCCCTCGGTTTTCATGCGTGCCGAGGTGTAATCGAATCCGTTTGTGGATTCCTTTCGGGCCACGATGTGGAGGAGCCCGTTGCTGACACAGGCATTTTCGGGACGACCGGTGTAATACTCCAATTCGCGATTCCCCCAGCCACGATGATTTCCGGTTTCGAACTTCCAACGATTCGGGTCAATCGAAGTGCCATTGAATTCATCGCTCCAAACGAGCTTCCAGCCGCCATAGACGGTCAGGGTGCCACAACCCAGCAATCCCAATATGACGACCGATACTCCAGTCAAGAAGCGCATCTGCTTCAGCTCAACGAACGGGATCGGATATCGGGGCGTTTTCATGGCAGCGATTTGGGACTCCGGCAAAATTCTCAATGAGGTTGCTTGCCGGAAAAGGGATTAAATCACCAGGGTCATTATCGAGTGCGCGGGGCTGCTGGTTTCCGCCGTTTTCCCCTCGATCGACAGGTAAAACGGTTGTTCCGTCTCCGAAACATTCATCACAATCACCGCGATCCTGCCATCCTTGTTCAAAAAGGCGGTCGTCAATAAGTCGTCGTCAGTGGAAGAGCTGATAATCCGGCGCGCGCCCGGGCGGACAAATTTTGAAAAATGGCCGAGGTAATAGTAGGAACTCATGTAAGTCAGCTCGCCGGTCTCGGTATTGGCATGAATCGGGGCAAAACAATAGTTGTGGACATGATTTGGTCCGCCTTTCTGGTCCAACAAGACGTTCCAATCCGTCCAGCCTGCGGACCCGTTGTTGAAATCGTTGATAATGGAAATTCCGTATGTTTCACCCCATTGCCATTCCTGGATGCGGGCCGGGTCAAACGGCGCGTTGCATCCTTCGGTGAACAACAAATGGGTTTTGGGAAAGGCCTCCTGCACGCGTTTTACGTTTTCAAAGTAATTGCCCACGTACCAGTGGAAAGCCACGCCCCAGACGTATTGGGCCGCCTTGGGATCGTCCAAAACGACTTCGGCGCGCTGATACATGATGCTTCGGTTGTGGTCCCAAATCAGAATCTTCTTATCTTTGAGACCGCTTTTTACCATAATGGGACCGAGGTAATTCTTCACGAAATCACGCTCTTCCTCGGCCGTGTAAAGGCACGATTCCCACGGCTGGACCGCCATCGGTTCATTCTGCACCGTCACGCCCCAGATCCGAACGCCTGCTGAGGCATAGGCTTTGATGAACTTGACAAAGTACCTGGCCCAAGCATCGTCAAATTCGGGCTTTAATTTGCCCCCGTGCAACATGTCATTGTTATCCTTCATCCAGGCCGGCGGACTCCACGGACTGGCAAAAATGGTGAAGTCCTTGCCGGCGGTTGCCAGCGCTTCCTTGATAAAAGGGATGCGATATTTCAGATCGTGACTGATGTTGAAGCTTGCCAGGGTGGCGTCGTCGTTCGTGACATAGGTGTAACTCTCGCTGGAAAAATCGCAGCTATGGATGGACGTGCGCCCCAGTGAATAACCAATGCCTTTTTGTGGATCAAAATAGGCCGTCAGGATTTCCCGCTGTTTGGCCTCCGGCAGCTTGTAAAACGTTTCCGCCGAAGCGTCCGTCAAGGCGCCGCCCACACCCAGCACGGTCTGAAACTCCTTGGAAGGATCCACGAAAATGCACTCTTGCTTTTCGGTGCGCTGGGGTAAATCAGTAAAAGCGATTTCACCCGTCCTGGCCAGCCGCTGGCCGGTATCCTTCGCAGTCACGTAAACGGTGACCGGCCCGGATGTAACATCGGCGGCGGAGCTTCGGTCCGCTCCCAATGCCCAAGTGAACGCAATTATACCTGTAAACAGGCCCGGCAGGATGGTGGAAATCAATCGACGTATCATAATTGCTCAGAGGACCCAAGATCGTTATTCCGCTGAAATTGCATACTGTCATCAATTTTACTGTAATATGCCTATTGACAGCACTATCAATATGCCATATTCAGTGGTCAACTCAATTTTTTTACTACTTGTAATGATTTTTGTCAACTTTTATATTACAATACTGTGCTAGGTAGTCACTATCAATCCCTGTTTAACAACCTGAGGTTTCGTCCGTCACGGCAACCAGATTAACTGTCAGCAGAAGCAAATGCAACCCGGCGGTACAACTCGTTTATGAAACAAGGCAAACTTTTCACCGTTTCCGTGGCGCTGATCGTGGCGGTTGGCGGGTTTGTTTGGGGATTCGATGCCACAGTCATTTCCGGAGCAGTACCCTTTATTCAGAAGTACTTTGATCTGAATGGCGATCGGGGTGACTTTCTACTCGGTCTCGCTGTGAGTTGCCTGGGCTGGGGTGTTTTGGGAGGCACTGCCGTCTCGGGATTATTCAGTGACCGGTTTGGACGCAAGAAAGTTTTGATCACCACGGCGGTTTTTTTTGTCGTCTCGGCTTTGCTCTCCGCGTTGACGACCAATTTTGCGATCTTTGTCGGCGCGCGGGTTCTGGGCGGGATTGCCGTGGGCGGGGCCATTCTGATCGCGCCGGTTTATATCGCGGAAATTTCACCGCCCAAACTGCGCGGGAGCATGGTCTCGCTCAATCAATTAATGATCGTGCTCGGCATTTCAGCATCCTTTTTCTCCAACTATTTTTTGCTTAACGTCGGGGAAAATAACTGGCGCTGGATGCTGGCCATGGATGCCGTCCCGGCGACCCTGTATTTCTTTCTGCTGTTTTTCGTGCCGGAAAGCCCCCGCTGGCTGTTTGGCCAGGGCCAGACGGAGCGGGCCAGGGCAATTCTGACCAAGGCCTGTGGGCCGGAAGAGGCGGAGCAGGAACAGATCAACATCCAGCAAAGTTTTCTGGAAAAAACTCCCGGGGTCAGCCTCAAAGGACTTTTCAGCAGAAGGATGAGTTTCGTTTTGTTTATTGCGCTGGCCATCGCGTTTTTCCAACAAATCACCGGTATCAACGCCATCTTTTATTATCTGCCGACGATTTTCACGCAGGCAGGCGGCGGAACCAATGCCGCCTTCAAGCAGGCGGTGCTGGTTGGTCTGGTCAATCTGGGCATGACCTTTGTCGCCATCCGGTTTGTGGATCGGCTGGGGCGAAAACCGCTTCTGGCCATCGGCGCCACGGGGATGGCGATCTCGTTGCTGACCTGCAGTTGGGCGTTTCACGCTGCCAACTACCAACTGACCGAAAAGTCATTTGTCATCCTTCAGGAAAACAAGGTCCCCGCGGACCTGATTACCGACCTCAAAAACTCGGAGAAAAATGTTTTTACCACGGACAAGGAATTCATCGCCAGCCTTGAAACAAAATTCAGCGCCGACCGGCTCAAGCCTTATCACGATGCGCTGATTACCGCCGGCTTGAACATCCACGCCCACCTGGTGTTGTTTGCCATCATCGGTTTCGTGGCTTCCTTTGCCATTTCGCTGGGGCCGGTGATGTGGGTGCTGTTGTCGGAAATATTCCCCAACCAACATCGGGGCATGGCCATGTCGCTGGCCGGCTTCTGGAATTCAGCGGTGAGCGCCAGCGTCACATTTATTTTCCCCTGGGAGTTGTCGCACTTTGGCTCGGCCGGAACCTTTTTGGGCTACGGACTGATGGCCGCCGCGGCATTGATTTTCATTCTCATGTTCATCCCGGAAACCAAAGGCAGGACGCTGGAGGAACTGGAAGGCATCCTGATGCGAAAAGGATAAGACCCGCCGCCGGCTGCCCATCTGAATTTAACCATAAAACCAGGTTTATTATGAAATCAAGCAATCACCTGCACAGCGCTCAGCTCCTGCGGGCAACAAGAGCAATTTCTTATCAAATGTCTGTTTGGAAATGTGGCGTGAGTGTGATGGCGCTGGCTCTGATGGCGTTTTCCGCGAGGTGCGCCTGGGGAACGCCGGCGACGGGCGGGTCGGCGACGGACACACCGGTCAAAGTGGAAGTGCGTAAGACCGCCGACGGCAAGTGGGAACTGCTGCGCGGCGGGAAGCCTTACTTCGTCAAGGGCGTCGGCGGCGACTATTCGCGCGATGTGCTGGTGGCGGACGGTGGAAATTCGATCCGGCTGTGGGGCGTGGACGCCAACACACGCAAGGAACTGGATGAGGACGAGAAACAGGGGGTGACCGTGGCGTTGGGCTACTGGGTGGGCCACAAGAAGGATGGTTTCAAGGCGGACGATCCCGCGACCGTCAAACAGCAGTTGGAAGAGTTCAAGCAGGTGGTGCGGACGTACCGGAATCACCCGGCGGTGCTGGTCTGGGCCATTGGCAACGAGATGGAAGCCGGAAATGACACGCCGGCGCTGTGGGCATCGATCGAGGACCTGGCGAAAGCCGCCCACGAACTGGACCCTAACCATCCGACGATGACCGTGATCGCCGAGGTCGGCGGAAGCAAGGTGGCGAATGTGCACAAATATTGCCCGGACATCGATATCGTGGGCATCAACTCGTATGCCGGCGGGCAGAACGTCGGCGAGCGATACCTCAAGCAGGCGCCGGCGGGGACGGCCAAGCT